>Ga0315328_10000257_pt1 | contig 22580 bp, 25 predicted proteins | sample M120032315metaG_FD_203462 | JGI IMG/M metagenome (GOLD analysis project Ga0315328, IMG submission 203462) | Ammonia-oxidizing marine archaeal communities from Monterey Bay, California, United States - M1 200m 32315 | ecosystem: Environmental > Aquatic > Marine > Intertidal zone | place: USA... | reverse complement strand
AGAAATATCTAAAGAACCACAAGAAATAGCAATTCTACTTGAAAAGGGACTGAAAGGTGGTAAAAGGCTGAGACCAGTATTATGTAGATTAGTTTCAGATGCTTTAGGGGGAGATACACATTTAGCTTTTGAATGTAGTATGGCTCTAGAATTGGTTCACTGTGGTGCGTTAATACATGATGACTGGATAGATGGGGATAAATTTAGAAGGTCAGCACCATCATTATGGAATGAACTTGGACCAAGAACCTCAGTTTTGGTTGCAGATTTAATGGTAGCAACGGGTTCACTTCACGGTGCAATCTCATTGGCCACGGGAAAGTCACTGGCAAGATGCGCTAGAAATTTATCTGAAGGAGCTATTGCAGATTTTACAGATAAAAAAAATTACAGTGAAGCAGTATACCTTGATAGAATAAAGAGAAAAACTGGTGCTCTTTACAGCACTGCTGCAGAATTAGGTGCCTTAGTTTCTCCAAAAACAAACCTTGCTCGTGACATGTACAAATATGGAGAGTGTGTCGGCATATTATACCAAATAACTGATGACTTTTTAGATTTACGAAATTCATTAATAACAAAAACTGCAGTCGGAGATTTGGCTCTTAAAATACCAACACTACCTCTGACAAAACTTGCCAATTATCCACAATACCAAAAAATCATCAAAGAGTTTATTTTCAACGGAAATACTAGCGAATTGATTAAAACCATTGAAATTAGACATGCTCAAGAAGTATTTGAAAGTTTAATTCAACCTTGGCAGGATATGTCTATGAAATTCCTAGAAGCAGTCCCAGAATCATCTACTAAAGAATTGTTAAAACAGGTACCTATCTCATTTGCAAATGAATTAATATCTTCCGATAAGAATTAAAATTTTCTTAAATGGCGCCTAGGAGGTTTAGATACTTTAACTTCACCCTTCATCAATGTATCTGAATCTAATTTTTTACTTTCACCTGAGAAAACATAATATGAATTAACCTTACTAAATTCTAAGCCTTCTTGTTGACAAGAATTTTTCATTCGTGATCTAAAAGTACTCTTTTTAGAATGGTTCTTGCCCTTGGGAGTTATACCTTCCCACAAATCTTCAAACTGTAAATAATTAGCACTTTTTTTATCAATCATCCCATCAAGGCTATTGCAGCCTCCTTACATATTTCGAAAAGAGATTGCCAATATATTGGGAATATAACACCCAATAATAAGATAGTCATTAATGAAATATATCTTATCGAATTAGGGAACACAACATCCTTAGATTCAACAGGTTCATGAAGATACATGTACCTTATTATTTTAAGATAATAATACAAGGATAATGCAGAATTAAGGACACCTGCGATTACCAAAGCTATAATCCAAGTTTCACCAGATAAACCTGCCTGAAGAGTCCCATAAAATAATAAAAATTTACTAATGAAACCCGCAAATGGAGGAATACCTACTAATGATAAAAGACACACAGTCATAGAAAGAGCTAACAACTGTGAACGCTGCGCTAAACCTTTGTAAGAATCTAAACTGTAACCCAAACCAACTGCACCTAACCCAGCAACCACAACAAAGGCTCCACCCTTCATAAAAGCATGAATAAGAGTGTGAGCAATAGCACCAGCCATCGCATCATCAGTCATTGCTGGAATTGCAATCAAAATATAACCTGCTTGAGCAATAGATGAGTAAGCTAACATTCTGCCAATATCTTCCTGAGATATGGCGGCCAAATTGCCAAGTGTCATAGAAGCAAGAGCAATAATTCCCAAAACTAACTTCCATTCATCAGATACTGATTCAAGTGTAAACGAAAAGACTCTGAATATTGCAATGAAACCCATTGCTTTACTTGCTGCAGCCAACAATGTTGTTACTGGTGTTGGAGCGCCCTGATAAACATCAGGAGCCCATGCATGGAAAGGAACTACTGCTATCTTAAAACCTAAACCTGCAAGTATGAATAAACTTGAGATGAATATAACTTCATTAAAATTACCCGTTATTACTCCTTGAGATAGACCATCAATAAAGGCATGAACTCCATCAAAAGTTAATGAACCGGTAACTGCATAAAGTAAAGAAATCCCATAAAGTGTCAAAGCTGAAGAAAAAGCACCAATCAAAAGATATTTAGCACCAGCTTCAGCAGATTTATCATCTTGTTTTCTAAAAGCTACTAAAGCATAACTACTAAACGCTGAAATCTCAATACCTAAGAAAAGTGTTAGAAAATCATTAGCTGAAGCTACAACAAACATCCCCAAAGTACTTGAAAGTAAAAGTGTATAGTATTCAGCTTGATGTGGTTCATCTTCATCAAAATATGAACTACTTATCAATGAAACTGTAAGAGCTACAAGAACAAAAATAATCTTAAATATCTGAGAAAAAATATCAATCTTAAAATGTCCATATAACAAAAATATTGAAACTTCTCTATCAATTGATAGTGCATCTGGATTAAACCAAGAAACAATAAGAAATAAAAGAATACTAGTAAGTGTCAAATTAGAACATAAAGCAAATGATTTCTTATTCTCAGTTAGCATGTATAAACTAGGTATAGTCATTATACTAGCAACAAGCACTATTTCTGGCAAAAATAAACTAGATGGTTCCATTAGATTACTCCCATAAATCTCAAAATATCATAACAAGCTGTATTAATCGGATCCATCAAATAATGTGGGAAAATACCGAATAATGCTGCAATAAGTATTATTGTAAACATAGGATATAATTCATACCATGGGGCCTCATGAATCTTACCCATTTCTATTTCTTCGCTATCAGTTCCAAAAATTGCCCTTTGAAGTGCCCAAAGATGATATCCTGCAGTCAGAACCATACCAAATATAGGCAATAATAGCCAATAGCCATGTGATTGAAAGAAAGCTATGAAAACAGCTAATTCAGCTACAAAAACGGCCATTCCTGGTAAACCAAGACTACCCATAAAAATTACAACAAAAATTCCTGCCGTTTTTGGTTGGTGCTTTGCCAATCCACCAAGTTTAGGTATTTCTCTTGTACCCACTTGGTGAAGTAAAACTCCGGCAATCATAAACATTGCAGGACTTAAAATACCGTGAGCAAACATCATGAAAACGGCACCAGCTAAACCTAATTCAGTCATTGTTGCAACACCGAGTAATGCAACACCCATATGAGAAACACTAGAATAAGCTACTAATTTTTTCAAATCCGTTTGTCCCAAACTCAAAGCTGCGCCGTATAAGATAGATATAATGGCTAAAGTCACCATCACAGGGACAAAGTAAACGGCACCAAGAGGTAATGCAGGTAATGCAGCTCTTATTAATCCATAAAGTCCCATCTTAAGCATCACTCCAGCTAATAGGATAGAACCAGCCGTTGGAGCTTGAACATGCGCATCTGGCAACCAAGTATGCCATGGGAATGAAGGTATCTTAACTGCAAATCCTATAAACAAGGCTGCAAAAACCCAAATTTGAAAGTCCTCTGAAAAATCTCTACTACTATTTGCAATATCAATCATAGAGAAAGAATTAGCTCCAGATTCAAAGTATAAGGCCATGAAACCAACCAACATAATTACTGATGCTGTAAAAGTATATATGAAAAATTTAATAGAAGCATACTTCCTATTATCTCCACCCCATATTGCAATTAAGAAAAACATAGGTATCAGAACAATTTCCCAAAAGATATAAAATACAAAATAATCAAGTGTAACAAACACACCATAAAGTGCAGTTTGCATAACTAAAAGTAAACTAAAGAAAAGACCAGGTCTCTCTTTTTCTTCCCAAGCAAAAATAACAGTTAATGGCCCAATTATTCCAGTCAATAAAATAAGTGGAGAACTTAAGCCATCCACACCAAATAATAATGAAATACCAAGATTAGGAGCCCATTCATATTCTTCCATCAGACTATAACCTGATTTAGAACCCGTTTTTATGAAAACAACTAAAGAGATAATTAATGTAAATATAGTAGTGAACAAAGCAATCAATCTTGGAGCATTAGGAGTATTCCCAAAACTAACAGACCAAAGAGCTCCAATAATTGGAAATACTAAAAGATATGACAACCAAGGAAAATCACTAAACTCCATAGATATCTCTGGAAGTGGTAACGACCCTGAACCTACTACTATTGAGCCACGCATATTCATCGTAGCATGAGGTTCACAAACATAATACAAAGTACCATCCTGCGCAGTAAACTCAGAGGGGAGGGACCAATTACCACCAACCTGTGGATTACCTGAATAAAAACCAGATTCATAATTATTAGATTCGGAGTCTGATACTTGTGCAACATTATGAGATCCATTACCCCACACAAATAATACATTATCACCGACTTCAACTTCCAAAACACTTGGATCAAAGAAATATGAAGTAAAATCATCTGATTGAGTAACAATTACTGTATGGTTTTCAGCTTCAACACTACCTGAAAACAAAACTAAGAGGCCCAATAATGTAAAAAACCCTAAAAACTTATTCAAAGAGACCACCCCAACATTGGCATAATTATTCTAACAATCAAAACTATAGCTCCAAGACCACCGATAGTTAGAGAAGCATAATGTCCTGTAAAACCTGAATTTAGCTTCCGAACCTCAGCACTAAATATTTGCGTAATCTTTGCAGTTGCATTCACTAATCCATCAATTACATTCCTATCAAACCAATCACATGCTTGCGCAAAAGTATCCCAAGTTCTCATTCCAAACCAATCAAATAACTTAGCCATATACATCCTATTAGACAAGAAAATGTGTAAAGGGCCAAAAACAACATTATCTGAAATAGAAGATGTAGAAAGTATAGATTTACCATCACTTCCACGTTTATAAAATAAATATCCTAAAGTAACCCCACTAAAGCCCACAATTACAGACAAATAAGTCAAAGATGAAGAAAGAATATGATCAATTATCCCCCACTGAATGACTCCTTCTGTACTTTCATGATGACCAAAATATATCCTTGAACCAAAACCATCGCCGATAAATAATAAAAATCCTGAGAAAACAGCCATAAAAGCTAAGAGCATAAGAGGTATTGTCATTACCAATGGAGCCTCATGTGCATGGATTTTGATTTTTTTATTAGATAATTCCCAATTACCCGTTTCTTCATGGTCTTTAGATGGTTTCATTTCACTAACTTTTCGATTATCAGGGCCACTAAAGGTCATCATCCAAAGCCTTGTCATGTAAAAAGCAGTCATAGCTGCAGTCAGTAAAGCAAGCCACCACAAGATTCCAAAAATACCTTCAGCTTCACCATTCTGATAAACAGCTTCTAAGATTTCATCCTTAGACCAAAAACCTGAAAAGAAAGGAACGCCTGCAATAGACAATACACCAAGACCCATAGTCAAAGAAGTAATTGGCATAGATTTCCTTAAACCACCCATTTCTCTCATATCTTGAGTATGTACTGAATGTATAACTGCACCAGAACCAAGGAAAAGTAAAGCCTTGAAAAAAGCATGATTCATTAAATGGAATAATCCGGCAGTATACCCCTGGACGTGATGAATATCTAAACCCTCTTCAGTAGCATGCCAAAAAGCCCAAGCTCCAGTTCCAAGTGCTAAAAACATATACCCCAATTGAGAAATTGTGGAATAAGCTAATACTCTCTTAATATCATTCATCACCATAGCCATGCTTGCTGCAATGAAAGCAGTCACACCACCTGTAACTGCAATATATATTGCAGTATCTGGACTGTGAACAATCAGTGGGTAAGCCCTAGCAACTAAGAAAACACCTGCTTTAACCATAGTTGCTGCATGTATCAAAGCTGAAACTGTAGTTGGCCCTTCCATAGCATCTGGAAGCCAAACATGTAAAGGAAACTGAGCAGATTTACCTACTGCACCACCAAACAAACAAAGTGTTGCCCACTTTACCTCAGTAGCATTGGCTGCCAATAATTCAGGATCACTGAAGAGTTCAGAGTACCTAAGCGTACCAAAAGTATTGAAAAGAATAACTAAGCCTAGGAGTAAGAATACATCTCCAACACGCGTTACCAGAAAGGCCTTCTTTGCAGCAGAAGCTGCAGATGGTTTTTCATACCAAAATCCAATTAATAAATAAGAACAAACACCAACTAATTCCCAGAAAATAAACATCAATAAAAATGAATTTGCAATAACCAAACCAAGCATTACACCCACGAATAAACATATCTCTCCAAAGTATCTAACCTGTCTATCACCTTCTTCATGCATATAACTTGTCGAAAATAATACTACTAAATACGAAACAAAACCAACTACTAATAATAGAATTGCGGCCAAACTATCTATGTATGTACCAAACTCAAACGAATATGTTTCGCCCCCAAACCAAGTTCGAGTAGATTCAATAAATCCACCATGTAATGAATCCTGAAAAAGAACCTCATAAACAACAGCCATAGAAAATACAGACGAGAATCCAACACCAACTAAAGCAATAGATCCTCCTCTTCTTGGATCATATATTCCAAACAAGAGAATCAAACCAAATGAGATTATAGGAAAAACTGGTATCATCCAAGCTACACTTACAAAATCATTAGATAGTTGTTCGGTGAAGAGATAGAGTAATAGTAAAGCAAAAAGAATACTTCCTAAAACTACTACAGCAATGTCTGAATCGGATTTATTATCGCTACTGCTCATATTACCACCTCAACCTATTTAGTAAATCTAACTCAATCGTATCTCTTTGCTTAAATAAACTCAATAAGATAGCTAAACCAATAGCTACCTCAGCTGCTGCAATTGTTGTTACAAAAAGAACAACAATCTGACCTGATAAAACATTATAAAAAGTCGAAAATGCTACAAAATTTATATTTGCTGCAGTTAGCATTATTTCCACAGACATTAAAACAACAATAGCATTTGTATTGCGAATAACTCCATAAGCTCCAATTAATAGTAATATTGAAGAAAAAACTACAAAATTAATCGGATCAATCATCTCTTTCCTCCCTAGCTAAGAAAACACCAGCCTGCAATGCAATAACCATTAGAACACCGAGTAAAATAAATGGAACTTCCCAGTCATTGAATAGCTCAAAAGCCAAAAATTTAGTAGTATCAATGTTTATAGACCTAAATTCAGAATGTTCTGAGGTAAATCCTTCGGAATCAACGGCATAAACTGTCCACGAATAAGTTTCCCCTCTACTAAAATCAGAATAAGTATATTCTGTATCGTCTAAATTCTCCACTTGATGAACTAAAGAGAATGAATCTAGAGAAACTGTGTCATATTTATCTACACTTACTTGTTCGTTCAAATTAATTATCAAAGAATATGTTACTGTTACTGTCGGCCAAATTACTAACAGTTTAGAAGCCGTGTCTGTAGTATGCTGCTCTGAATATAATAGCGGCATTTCTTCAACGCCTTCTCCCAATGAACTTCCAGACATTCCAATATAATAAACATTAGAAGTATAGTTACCTGAAGGTAATCTTGGTGTTTGAGATTCATTAACTGTAATATTTGCTTCATAAGTTATATTGCCATCACTATTCAACACAATATGTCTATAACCCACTGAAACAGGTACCCAGTCAAATTTAACTGAATCACTGTAATGATAATATCCATTTTCAGGGAAAACTAACGAAGGTGCACATCCATTGTCACAACTATTTGAAGTTTCAGATTCAATTGCTAAATTATTCCATGGAGCTAAAGTGAGAGAAACTACCACGTACAATGAAAATGTAAGTACTAAAGCATCTCTAATCCAAATTGTACTTCTACTAGACATCTTCACCTCCTTTCAATGTTCTCTTAGTTAACATAATTCCAAAAATAATGACTACCGATATAGCACCTACATACACTAATACTTGGATAACTGCCAAAAATTCAGCATCCGCAATAATGAATAAACATGCAGTCAAAAGAAAAACAGTAGCCAGCCATACTACTGAATGAACAATATCATTACCATTAACAACAGCCCAAGCTGAAGCAAGGATTAATGTCGCTAAAAACCAAAAAATAATCAAAACTAAATCCAAAAATTAAGCCTCCTGTGAAGTTTCTTCGGGGATTAACCCACTCGAACTTGAATTACTAATTGGTTCCATGTGCAAACAGTCGGCAGGACACACTTTAACACAAGTTGAGCATCCGATACAAATTGTGTAATCAAAGTATGGATTTTCAACATTACGTGTTTTTCCACTTTTCATAGTTTTATTCTGAGGGCCTAAATCCATAATGATACAATTTGTTGGGCAATTGTCAACACACTTGCTACATCCAATACAAGGATCTGCATCAAGAACTGGAGATTCCATCATGTAATTTGTAAGAGGTAATTGAGGTAAGTCCTCTAATTCTACTTTCATAGATCTTGCAGGATAAATTAAACCTTCACGATTAGTATCTGCTAACTCATAAAAATCAGTCATAGTCATAGCCCCAGTAGGGCAATAATCCTCACAGAAACCACAAAACATACAATGTCCAAAATTTATAGCTGGCCTTTCAGCTTTACTCTTTCTTTTTGCTAAATGAGAACCATACCAAGCCCTATCTTTTTCTTGTTCGGATAAATCTTCAGGCTTCATCTTAAGACATTTATTAGGACATACTTCACCACAAATTCCACAGCCAATACATAAATCCCAAATTACGGCATTCATTCCTCTATAAGTTGGAGGTGGATCTCTTTTTTCAAGAGGATACATTACAGTTGTAGGTTTACCAAATGTTGATTTGAAAAACTGCTTTATTGTAACCTTCATTGGATTTACAAAAATATCCATTAAACCAGGTTCTCTTTCATTACTCATATTAGAATACCTCCGGTAATTTGATTATATCTGAAAAATAAGGATATATCTCTACCATAAAGATTACAATCAAAATATTAATTAATGATAATGGCAATAATTTTTTCCAACCAAGCTCAAGAATTTGATCAGTACGGATTCTTGGAACAGACCATCGGATAAATATCCAAAATATTATAATCAGATATACCTTTATCAAAAACCAAATTTCTGGAGGAACTGGCCAAGGACCTGCCCAACCTCCTAAAAACAATATTGTAGCCACTGCAGCTCCTGCAAAACCACGAATATATTCTGCCATCAAAAAGAACATGAAACGAATACCACTGTATTCGGTTGTCCACCCCTCTACTAATTCCGCCTCAGCTTCAGGTAAGTCAAAAGGTACTCTCTCGACTTCAGCAAGAATACAAATCATAAAAACAATAAATCCTATAAATTGAGGAATAAAATTCCACATAGGTAGGCCAAATAACCAAGTACCTTCTTGTTGCTGTTCTACAATTGTAACTGGATCAAAAGAACCAGCCAGAAGAAAAACTCCTGCCATACTCAATAAGAGAGGTATCTCATAAGACATTAATTGAGCTGCAGACCTCATTCCACCAATCATTGAATATTTGTTATTAGAAGCCCAACCAGAAGTCAGGACTCCGATAGGCGCTATAGAAAAAGCAGCCATAATTACCATTAAACCAGCTGGAGCTGAAGATGCTGCAAACCTATCAGATAAAGGAAATAATACTAACAAAAAGACAGAAGATGAAATGAAAATTATAGGCCCCATAGTAAATAGAAAACGATCTGCTTTAGCTGGTATAATTAATTCTTTTGTTATTGCCTTTATACCATCAACCATATTTTGTACAATTCCAATTCCACTATAATTATCCTTAAACTTCCAAGTAGGAGCTTCGCCAGCTAAATCTTCTCCTAATTCTCTAAATGCTCTTAAAGATAACATAGGACCCCTACGATCTTGTATACGTGCTGCTATTTTCCTTTCCAAATGAATAACCAATATTAAATTAGTCATACCAATCATAAAAGCAATATTTACGGCATAGGCCCATGCCAAAGTGTCTAATCCTCCATCTGTCTCCAACCAATCTGCAACAGAACCTGCCGGATTACTAAAAGGTGGGAATAAACCTGCTTGAAAATTAAATATAGGAATTAAGAGATAATCTGCAGTCCATTCAGCCATTGACCTACATGCACTAAATAAACTCATTTATCAGTTTCTCCTATACAAATATCAATACTACCCATTATAGCTGGAATATCGGCTAACTTGTAACCTTTAAGATAATGAGGGCATGCTGAAATTGTAGTAAACATAGGGCTCTTAATTTTCCACCTATAAGGCCTATCTGAACCATCTCCAACAACATACATCATCGCCTCACCTCTTGAATCTTCAGTTCTACGGAATGCTTCACCATTTGCTCTAACTGGAATACGAGAGGCCATGGTAGGACCTGCTGGCATTTTCTTGAAACAGTCTCTTATAATACGAATAGATTCCTTCATCTCATCAATTCTAACCATGTATCTGCTAAAACAATCACTGTAACCAGGTCCAGCTTCTCTAGTAGATATATCCCAATCTAACTCATCATATATTTCATAGGTATCATGTTTTCTTAAATCAAATTTAGTACCACAACCTCTTAAGTTAGGTCCAGTGATTCCTAAATTTTTTGCTTGATCGGCAGTGAACTTACCTACATCATCGGTACGCATTCTGAATATTTTTGAATTCTCAAAAAGATCAGCATATTCATCAAGTCTTTGTTCAAACAATTTCATTATTCTTTCAGTTTTTTCTTCAAAACCGTCAGGTAAATCTCTCTTGACGCCACCTATTCTAATATAATTATAAAGTAAACGACTACCACTTGGAAGTTCCAATAAATTAAGGAATAGTTCTCTATCTCTCCAGAAATAAAGTGCACCTGTGATATGCCCCAAATCAGGCATGTAAGCTCCAGCCCACATTAGATGAGAAGCTAGTCTTTGTAATTCTAACATTATAGTGCGAATATATTGTGCACGAACGGGAACTTCAACTTCCATTAATTCTTCAACTGAGTGAGCATAACAATGAGTCCAAGTTGTTGAACTTGCATAACACAAACGATCAGTTAATGTAGTATTCATGAAGTATTTTCTTCTCTCACCCATCTTTTCGACTGAACGATGAAGATAACCTAACTCAGGATCTGCATCAACTATGGTCTCGCCATCAACTTTCACTTTAAGAGTCCAAAGTCCATGAGTCATAGGGTGTTGAGGACCCATACTAATCCACATTTCAGCCATTACCACTCCTCCTCGTGTATTTCATACACATAATCTTTTCTGAGGGGATGGCCTGCAAAACCTTCTGGTAAAAGAACTCTACGCAAATCAGGATGTCCAATAAAATAAATCCCCATTAAATCATAGGCCTCTCTCTCATGCCAATTTGCTCCAAACCATATATTTGAAATTGAATCTATGCTGGGAGCCTCTCTCTTAAGATATACATGAGCTTCTAACATAACTGCACAATTACTATCATCAACAACAATTGATTGATTCATGCAAGAAAAATGGTAGACTAATTCAAAATCTGGCTGATTATCTATAGCACTAATCAATGAACAATGTTCAAAATCTGTTTTTATGCTAACAAAAAAATCTAGAGAGTCTTCAGGACTTAAATCCAACTTAACTGTATTATTCCTTATCTTAGATATATTAGAAACTCCTTTAGAAGATGACAGTTGTTGCATAAATTCATCAATATTCATATTCAACGCCTCAGAAACATACCTGGCTCTTTAGCCCTAATTTTCTTCTGTAAAGTCAAAAACCCATGCATTAAAGCTTCAGGACGAACAGGACAGCCTGGAATATATACATCAACAGGCATAAATGTGTCAGCACCAGCAACAACTGAATAAGAATCCCAATAAGGACCTCCAGAAATTGCACATTCACCCATTGCAATAACCCATTTGGGTTCTGGCATTTGTTCATACAACGTTTTTAATTTTGGTCTAAGTTTTTCACAAACAGGACCATTAACTATCAAAACATCACACTGCCTAGGTGAAGAACGATAAACTAAACCAAGTCTATCAATATCATGGTCAGGAGCTGAAGCCTGTCCCATCTCAATTGCACAACACATAATTCCAAAATGCAATGGATGAGGTGAGAGCCTTTGAGCAAAATTGAAAATCGGCCTAGTAATCCTATCTACAACCTCCCTCATACCTGTACTTTCAGCTACATTATATACTGAATTATCAATCCATTCTAAAAGTTGGTCTGATCTCAAAGCTAACCAATCTCCAGCAGGAGGATCTTCCATTATCTTATCAGAATCGGTTGTTTTAGAACCAACACCTCTTCTAAGATTTGGATTACCTCTTACTTTTTTGGAACTCATATCCAGATTACATCCTCCTTCTTGAAAGCATACCACAATCCCAAAAGAGTTAGAAGTAAAAATAACATCATTACTACTTTTGCAGCAATAGCCAACTGAAGATATACTTGAACCCAAAGAATCAAAAAGACAACTACTAAATCAAATACTAAAAATAAAATCGCAAACATATAATATTGAAAGTGAAACTGAATATGAGCTTCCCCCATAGGAACTTCTCCACATTCATAAGTTGAATTTTTGAGAGCATTATCATTATGTGGTCGGAAGAACCTTCCGATAAAAAATGTCATTATAGGAAAAGATAACGCAATAAGCGCAAAAATTCCTATAGGAACGTACTCGTGTCCCAGCACGAATACCCTTTTGTCTAACCCTATTAAAAGAGTTCGGGACAATTCCAAAATATATCCAAAAAAAATATGCCAAATCATAATTACACCTATCTTTCTGCTAAAGTCCTGAAAAAGGTGAATAATGAGCTTAGACTACAAAAGAGTGACTACAAATGTTCTTCAAGAAATGAAGAATATAAATGAAAAAATAACTATGCTAACCTCATATGATTATACTCTCGCAAAAATCGTAGATAATGCAGGCATAGATGTTATCTTAGTTGGAGACTCAGCTTCAAACGTTATGGCAGGTCATGAGACTACGCTCCCTATTACATTAGACAATATGATTTATCATGCATCATCAGTAGTAAGAGCTGCAAAAAGATCGCTCGTTGTTGTAGATTTACCATTTGGGTCTTATCAAGGAGATTCTAAAGTGGCTCTTGAATCTTCAATAAGAATTATGAAAGAATCGGGAGCTCATGCAGTTAAGTTAGAAGGAGGATCTGAAATAATAGAATCCGTTCAAAGAATACTTACTGCAGGAATACCAGTAATGGGGCATCTTGGATTAACACCACAATCAATATACAAGTTTGGAACTTACACAGTAAGAGCTAAAGAGGACAATGAAGCAAAAAAATTATTAGAAGATGCTTTAATACTAGAAAAAGCCGGATGTTTTTCAATAGTACTAGAAAAAATCCCTGCACAACTTGCTAAAAATGTCGCAGATAAATTGAAAATCCCAGTCATTGGCATAGGTGCAGGTGTTGATGTTGATGGACAAGTATTAGTTCTACACGATATGTTGGGAATGACACACGAATTTAATCCTCGTTTTTTACGAAGATATCTTAACTTGTTTGAGGAAATTAATACAGCCATACAAAATTATGCAAAAGATGTTAAAGATAAAAAATTCCCTAATAAAGATGAAAAATACTAAGATACTCAAAAATGAGTATATACCCATTATATTTTAATAGACTCCTAATAGAAAATTTGTGAGACCAAAAGTCATCTTAAATTGTGCAGCATCGGCAGATGGCAAAATATCGTTACCAAATAGAAAACAATTAGCCATATCTAATATTGAGGACTTTAAAAGAGTTCATGAACTGAGATCTGAATGTGATGCTATTATTGTGGGAATAGGCACAATACTTGAAGACAATCCATCATTAACCGTTAGAAATAATTCTGAAACAAAACCCATTCGAATTATTTTAGACACTCACTGTAGAATACCCTCGGATTCAAAAGTTTTAAACGGTGAAAATAAAACCATTGTGGCAGTTGGTAAGGACTATAAAGAAAAAGACTTAGGAAATACTGAAATATTAGAATGTGGAGATAAAGAAATAAACCTGAAACAATTATTGAATATAATAGGTGAAAGAGGAGTCAAAAAGGTACTTGTAGAAGGCGGAGAAACGGTCATGTGGTCTTTTCTCAAGGAAAAACTATTCGATGAATATAATGTCTTCTTTTCAAGTATGATCATTGGTGGAGTCAAAACACCTACTATTGCAGGAGGTGAAGGATTTCAAAATGAAAAATCCATATTGAATCTTAAACTAAACTGTGTTAAACAAATTGGGAATGGTATTTTAGCGAAATATGATAGAAAGGAAAATTAAAATACACTAGTTCTTAGACAAACGATGAAAGTAGGAGTAATGGCATCTGGAAGAGGGAGCAATTTCCAAGCCATCTTAAAAGAAAAACAAAAAGGAAACTTGCCTGACGTTGAAATATCTCATTTAATTGTCAACAAGAGAAAAGCTCAAGCTATCAAAATAGCTGGAAAATATAATATCCCCTACAACATAATTGAATCTAAAGGAAATACTAGGACTGAATTTGAAAAAAAAATACTAGATATTTTTAAAGAAAAAAATATTGAAATTATTGTACTTGCTGGATTTATGAGAATATTGACCTCTAATTTCATAAATATTTACAAAAATAGAATAATTAACATACATCCATCACTACTGCCTGCATTCCCTGGAGCGCATGCTCAGAGAGATGCAATAGAATTTGGAGCAACAAAAAGTGGATGTACAGTACACTTTGTCGATGAAGATGTCGATTCGGGACCTATTATTATGCAGGCCTCAGTAAATCTTGAAAAAGGAGAAACTGAAAACTCATTATCTGCAAAGATATTAGTTAAAGAACACCAGATATTTCCAAAAGTTCTTCAATTATTATGCTCAAATAAGATAGAGATAAACGACCAAAATATTAAAATCAGTTCTGACTAATATTTTATATACACAACAGTCTGGCCGCCAACCTGCGTTTGGAATAATTAGCAATGTCTTTGAAACAAATCACCCGAAAAAGCAATTCTGTGCTAGTCAAAACCATAGATGATTTGAAGAAAGCATCCCGTGAAAATGATGCTCCACTATGGAGAAGTATAGCTTTAAAATTAGAAGGATCATCAAGAAACTGGCATAACGTAAATGTTAGTAAATTAGAATATAATGTGGATAAAAATGGAAAAGCTATCATTCCTGGCAAATTAATGGGCACTGGTATACTTACTAAGAAAATTAATGTTGCAGCTTATAGTTTCACACATTCAGCTAAAGAAAAAGTTGAAGCTGCAGGTGGAAAATGTTTCACATACAATGAAATGATTAAAAAGAGCCCAAAAGGCACTGACGTCAAGGTGATTGGATAATGATCGTAATAGATGCAAGCGGATCAATTATGGGAAGATTAGCTAGTTCTGTAGCAAAAAGTTTATTGAATGGTGAAGAAGTACACGTAATCAATGCTGAAGAAGCTGTGATTTCGGGTACAAAGGAAATGGTATGTGGTGAATATATTGAAAAAAGGAACCTGAACCACCCTAGGAAAGGACCATTTTATCCTCGTATGCCACACATGATGTTAAAGAGAGCAGTAAGAGGGATGATTCCTTATCAAAAACCAAGAGGCCGTGAAGCATTTAAAAGATTAAAAGTAGATGTAGGGACTCCTATCTCCTTGAAAGAGGAAAAGGCTCAGACTATAGATAATGCAAAAATGAATGATTCATCAAATTATGTTAAACTTGGAGAAGTTTCTAAAATATTAGGAGCTAAATTCTAATGGTCAAAGTAATACACACTAGTGGAAAAAGAAAAACGGCCATCGCTAGAGCCACATTTAAATCAGGTAAAGGCAGAGTTAGGATCAATAATAAGCCGGTTGAATTTTATCAACCTGAATTAGCAAGATTAAAGATTCAAGAACCTTTAGAACTTGCAGGTAAACAAAGAAATCGAGTTGATATTAATATAAGTGTCCAAGGCGGTGGTGTAATGGGTCAAGCTGAAGCTTCACGTACTGCTATTGCTAGAGGCATAATTGAATGGTTTGGCGATGAAGAATTACAAAAACTATTCCAAAGCTATGACCGTGCCTTATTGGTCAATGACACAAGACGCAAGGAACCTAAACACCCAATGGGTCGTGGTGCTCGTAAGAAGAGGCAGAAATCGTATAGGTGAAGTAAAATGTTAGTACCAGTAAGATGTTTCAGTTGTAACAAAGTAATTGGCGGACACTATGAGCAATTCGTAGAAAGAAGAGCCAACGGCGAAAATCCAGGTGAAGTTATGGATGATTTAGGTGTAAAACGCTATTGCTGCAGGAAAATTTTCGTATCTCACGTAGACTTGATTGACGAATTACTACCTTACGACTAATTTTTTAATTATTACGAACGAAGGTACTGCTTTTGGGTAGTGGTTTGTGACTGGGTACTTAACCCAGAACACATCATACAGCAAAGGCCCACCATATAAATTTTGAATAAAATATTATATCCTTGCTTTCTTTTAACATTTCATGGAGTGCCCTTATTGTAAGAATTGTAACTTAGAGCCAAAATCAACTACAACGGGTGCTGAACTTGATACCTGTAAAAGATGTAATTCTGTTTGGTTAGATAGAGGCGAAATTTTCTTACAAATCTCCTCTAAACAAATATCTCAGTTCAATAAGGCTATAGAAGAAGCAGTTCACAAAAAGGAAAAATCAGGATACAAATCCCAAAATAATAGAGATATGTACCCTATCTCAAATTTGCCCATAGATTCTAAAGAAATCTTTGTAGATGATAATAGGGGTATTTGGGCTTCAGAGAGAAGCATAAATGAACTGAGAACTAGTAGCAGTTTTCGATTGAAATGGGCAGAGACCTCAGCACCTGCTACGAGATATATCAAAAGATTGCCAAACTTGGTACTTTCTTCCATAGTGACATTTGGAGCTCTATATGGATTGGTTTCCCTTGCATTAATTACGCTCTCTCTTTTGTTTGAAGCAGATAGTGGTTCTGGAGATGAAGGGCTACTTGTAGGAGGAAGTTTACTAGGTATTTCTTTTGTTATAACTATAATCGGATTCTTAATTGGACCATTCATTATGGATCTACAATTACGGTGGTTATTCAAAATAGAATGGCTTGAACCAAACCAACTACCAAAGGCACTCGAGACTTACCTAAAGAAAACTTCCACTAAACAAAATATCAACATCCCACATATGGGTATTATCAATGACATGGCCCCAAATGCCTTTACTTACGGCCACACACCGAACAATGCTCGTATAGTAATTACTAAAGGATTATTTGAATTGCTAGAAGAAGATGAACTCAATAGTGTTGTAGGTCATGAGATAGGCCATGCTGTGCATTGGGACATCTTGTTAATGAGCTTTGCACAAATGGTACCTATCTTCTTTTATTACATGTACAGAGTATGTTTAGAGGCTGCTGAAAATGCGTCAAAAGCTGGGAAGGATGGAGCTAAAGCTGCACCACCTTTTATTGTAGTAGCTATTGGCTCATATATTGTCTACATTATAGCTGAATATCTAGTTCTTTATTTTAGTAGAGTACGTGAATATTATGCAGATAGATTTGGAGCTGAAAGCGTGGGAAGTCCTGCTGCTTTGTCAGGAGCATTAGTCAAAATTGCTTATGGACTTGCAGGTAGAAGAGATGCTGAAAGTCGGAGTGAAGAAGAAAACTCTTCGACAATAAATTCAATCGGTGCATTAGGTATTTCTAACGCTGAAAGTGGTCAGATACTAGCTGTTACGTCAGGTAACAAGTCCGATTATGAATGGGATGGGAAAACTAAATACGATATCAATAAAAATAGTATAATGGGGGCAATGAAATGGGACCTTTGGAACCCATGGGCTACCTTCTATGAATTAAATTCAACACATCCTTTAACGGCAAAAAGGTTATTACATCTAAGTAGACAATCAGAAGAACTTGGTGAAGAACCATATATTACATTTAACCTAACTAAACCTGAAACATACTGGGATGAATTTTTACACGATATAATTATGATTCTTTTCCCTTGGTTACTAATAATTGGTTTCTTCCTTGTTCCTACTTATGATAACCCTATTATTCCACCTGAATACTGGTTTTCATCAGTAGTTTTACTATTTGGTCTTGGATATCTATACAAATTATATTTCCGTTATCCTAACTCAATTTATCCAGAAATGTCTGTAGATACATTACTACAGCAGGTTAAAGTTTCTGATATTAGACCTATTCCCTGTACAGTAAGAGGAACTGTGAGAGGTAAGGGCATACCTGGATATGTATTTTCTGATGACCTCGTTTTGCAAGATGATACTGGAATAATATTCCTTGATCATAGACAACCTCTTGCAATATGGGAATGGATTTGGGGGTGGATGAGAGGAGATTCAATGGTAGGAAAGGACATCACTGTCCAAGGTTGGTATAGACGATCACCAATGCCATATATTGAAATAAATAATTTTACTGTTGAAGGAAAAACTCGAAAATCATACTTATGGATGTTCAGATACTTGACGGGGGTAGTCATAACTGCTATTGGTGTGATACTGTGTAGTGGATTAATCTAATCTGAAATTAAAGACAATGAACCGATTATTCCGGAATCATTTCCCAATCCAGGCTCTAAAATTAAACCTGCTAAAGAACCTAAGGGTGTGTAACCATTCCAAATTTTCTTAACTTTTGATCTTATGACTGGATACAAGTGTTTCTGATTCATAACACCTCCACCTAATATTATCTTGTCAGGAGAATGATTAGAGATTATATTGATTAATCCATTTGCTAACAACTCTGCTTCTTTTTCCCAAGCTTCATGCGATTTTGGAAGTTTATCACCAGGTTGCCCCCATCTTGCCTCAATTGAGGGGCCACTAGCAAGACCTTCCCAACAATCACCATGATTCCTACAAATACCATGAAATTGATCTAAATTTGGAATTTGCATATGACCTACCTCCAGATGGAAATTTCCAATATGAGGTTTACCATTAGATAAAACGCCTACTCCAATACCAGTACCAACTGTAACGTACACCATACTTTTAGCCAATTGACCAGCTCCGTAGTAATATTCACCAATGGCTGCAGCATTAACATCTGTATCAATCGAAATATTAACTCCAAGACTCTCAGATAAATTTGTAACAATATTAACACCTTTCCATCCTTTTTTACTCTCAGTGACTAAAAGACCGAAATCTGCTGATTCCTTATCAAGTATTATTGGACCAAAGACACCTATTCCCAAATTATCAATCTTAAATTTACCAAAAAACGACATTATATCCCAAAATGTATTTTCGGGATCTCTTGTAGGTATAATCTTCTTCTCTATTATCTCTAATGGATTATTAGCAACAGCAAGAATACATTTGGTTCCACCAAATTCAATACCCCCTATCATAATTTCACTCTTTGTTTTTTGGGCCCGCCTTTCTTATATCTACTAAAATGTTTTTTAGCCTTCTTATCGCCCTTAGTTCTTCTTTTCTTTTCAACAGGATCTGAATCTTCGGCCATATTTACCTAGAAATGGAAATATATAAATGGTGCGGGGGGAGGGATTTGAACCCTCGTACCACTAAGGACTGGGACCTAAACCCAGCGCAATTGGCCTGGCTATGCGACCCCCGCTACAATTACCTCTGAACCGCACATTTAATAATAGAATTGGTCATATGCAGAAATGTTCAAAGATATAAAGAAGAAAGCCGAGGAAAAAGCTGGTGAGGTGAAAGATGCAACCTCAAATATGGGAAATAACGTTTTGGATAAAGCAAAACATGTAAAAGATAGTGCATCTAACTTGGCCACAGGTGCTGCTAAAACAGCTTCGGATGCTGCTTTATCTGCGGGTAAAATGGCAAAAGGCGCAGTAGATTCCGTGATTATTACAATCGCTACAAAAATTATTGTGAGTTCTATGAAAAAGGCTGGTAAGAAAGGAACATCGTATATTAGTAATGACAAAAAATATCAAAGTTTTATAGATCGTACTTGGGAACTATTACCTTTACCTGTAAGACTCATTGGCAAGGATACTTTGGGCTTTAATTCTACTATGTTCCTTTTAAGAAATAGTGTTTTTGGAAAAGATGAAGAAGAACCTGAAGTTGATAAAAATGATGAGGGAATAATAAAAAAGACTATTGTGTCTATGTTCAAATAATATTCAAAAATGAATGTCATAAAATGTATTGAGCTCTCAAAGAAATATGATCAAGTTTTAGCTCTCAGTAAAGTAAATCTGAATGTTGAAAGAGGTGAATTCTTTGCTCTACTAGGTCCAAACGGAGCTGGGAAGACTACACTTCTAAAAATATTAACTGGGCAAATTCGAGCTACAGAAGGGGAGGCTGAAATCTTAGGAATGAATATTGAACAAAACATAATGCAAGTTAAAAGAAAAATTGCAATTATACCTGAACAAGAATCTCCACCCAGTTTTCTTACACCAAGAGAAGTCCTCGAAATGGTCTCATCGATAAGAAAAATAGAAGAACCAAAAATAGAATTTTGGATTAATTTCTTTGATCTCCAACCAATGGAGGGACGAGTATGCCGTAATTTATCAAGAGGACAAAAACAAAAAGTAATGTTGGCTGCAGCTTTTATCTCTGAAACTGAACTAATGTTCTTAGATGAACCATTTATTAACTTAGATCCAATTGTCCAAACAAAAGTTAGGGATTGGTTAGTAGACTATGTAAAAGAAGGTGGAACTGTATTTCTAAACACCCATCTATTAGAAAATGCCCAACGATTATGCAACAGAGCTGCCATTATACACGAGGGAAATATTCAGTCGGTTATTGAACTAAATAATTTAGATAAACAAAATATAAATCTAGAACAATTATTCCATGAAATAATACTATGAATAAAATAATATTATGGAGAATGCTCCAAGAAGAAATAAGATTGAATACTAGTTTTGCAAGTGGGAGAGGATTTTATTCATTTCCTCTTCTAGTCGCAATTAGTGGATTTCTTGCAGTTATATTTACTGAACAAATGATAGCAGATATGGGATACTTCCAATATTTAGAAATACTACACATAGGCCTAATGTTTTATGGCATATTTGCTGGCTCTTTAGCATTCTTTGGTAATGAATTTCTAGAAAGGATTTTTGGATATTTAGGAATGATAATAGGCTTACCAAATACACAACCAATAACACAACGCAAAATTACTCTCCTATATTTTATAAAAGAATTCATCTTTTATTCATTCTTTACTTTAATCCCAGCATTTATTGGCGGAATAATAGGCGCATATTATAACGATATAAATTTGCTAAATCTTACAAAATTCAGCTTCGCATTATGTATTTCTTTTTTGAGTGGACTATCATTTGCCTATCTTATTTCTAGCCTATACCGAATCTCTTGGAAAGCAAGTATTGTAGGTGGTGGTGTAACTGCCATACTATACATTATTCTATTCAATGATTTATCAGCAACAGCTTCTCTGGAATGGTACCTAAACCATAATCTTAACTTTATAATAATTGCTATTTTAATCCCAATAATTTTAGCTATAATTGCTACATTATTAATTACAGACTATCATGAACAAGCACCAGTTCAAATGATAGGATATCAAAATAGATTATATGAATATATCCAAAAATTCCGGTGGGCCCAAAATATTTCTGATCCGGCAATAATATCGAAAGAAAGAATAGATTTGCAGAGAAGCAAAACTGGAATAAAAATGTTTTTCTCATTTGCTTTCCCATTAGGTATTCTCACATTTATGAATTGGTTTATAGACAAGGGATTGCCAGTCCAGATTGATTTCAATACTATCTTTTACGGAGTCATGGTTGGATTTTTTGGAACCATGATCTATTCATGGCTAAATACTATAGACAGTCCAAACTTCTATTCTACTTTACCTATTTCAGTCTCAGATGTCGTAAGAGCTAGACTTGTATTATTCTTTACAATAACCTGGTGGATTCCTTTACTATTTTTAACACTTATTTCATACATGAGTTCGGAAATAACTCTTTTACCTATTGGAATAATTGTGATGATTACTGTGGGTATGTATATTGTAAATTATACCGCTTGGTCCACAGGACTAAAAACCAATTCAGCATTATTTGATTCAATAGTTTTCTTGAAATTCTTTATAGTATCAGTACCTCCAATGATTGCGATGACCATCCTTAGTTTAGCAATACAATATAGTATTTCTATAGTTCTTATTTCACTTTCCTCAATATGCGCTATTTTAGCATTACTTAGTATCTTTTTCTATAATCGTATTGAAGCTAAATGGTTTAATGCAAGTTTTGATTAAAAATATATAGAACGACCCTATGGAAAGTTGAATGGCCGAGAAAGTTGAAAAAAAGCCTAAACCAAATAAACCAAAGAAGAAACATCCCAAAAGAAGATTTAGGGTGAGTACAAAAACTGAGGGTAAACGTGGAACTATATTCATTGGTTCTGAAGACCCATTCCTATATTTTCCAGATATGATGTCTTATTTTGATAGACCTGAAATTGAAGAAGTAAAATTAAAGGCCAGGGGAAAATCAATATCCAATGCAGTTAATGTAGCTGAACAATTTCGAAATAGATTTAAAAACGAAATC
>Ga0315328_10000255_pt1 | contig 22684 bp, 22 predicted proteins | sample M120032315metaG_FD_203462 | JGI IMG/M metagenome (GOLD analysis project Ga0315328, IMG submission 203462) | Ammonia-oxidizing marine archaeal communities from Monterey Bay, California, United States - M1 200m 32315 | ecosystem: Environmental > Aquatic > Marine > Intertidal zone | place: USA... | reverse complement strand
ATTTCTTCGCCCTCGGTCTGCTGTCGTGGATGTACAGCCGCCCCGTCGAGCCGACGATGGACTGGATCGAGTCCAAGTTTGCCGGCAAGGACCTGATCATCGCGGCGAACCGGGCAGCCTTCAACGCTGGCCATGCCTATGGCGAGACGGCCGAGTTGGGATCCCAGCGGGTCATCGTGAAGGCGGCCCCGCTGGCGCCGGGCACCTATACCAACATCAATGGGAACACGGCGCTGTCATGGGGTCTGGTGGCGGCCTCGCAGCTCAGTGGCCTCCCGCTGTACCTGGGTTCGTACCCCATCACGCCGGCGACCGACATCCTCCACGAACTGTCCAAGCACAAGGCCTTTGGCGTGACGACCTTCCAGGCCGAGGACGAGATCGCGGCGATCGGCGCGGCGATCGGCGCCTCGTACGGCGGATCGTTGGGGGTGACCACAACCAGCGGCCCGGGTGTGGCGCTCAAGGGCGAGGCCATGGGTCTGGCGATCAGCCTCGAGTTGCCGCTGATCGTGGTCGACATCCAGCGAGGCGGCCCGTCCACCGGCCTTCCCACCAAGACCGAGGCCGCTGATCTGCTGATGGCCATGTACGGACGCCATGGGGAGTCGCCGATGCCTATCGTGGCCGCCCGGACCCCGTCGGACTGCTTTGACATGGCCATTGAGGCTGCCCGGATCGCCCTGGTCCACCAGACCCCGGTGATGCTTCTGTCCGATGGCTACCTGGCCAACGGCTCTGAGCCGTGGCGACTACCCGAGGTCGACGATCTACCGGTCATTGAAGTCAGGTACGCCACGGAGTTCAACATGGTTGACGAGGACGGCAATGGCACGTTCTGGCCGTTCCTGCGGGGCGAGGACGGCAACCGGCCGATCGCCCTACCGGGCACCCCGGACCTCATGCACCGCCTCGGGGGTATCGAGAAACAGGACGGGTCGGGCAACGTCAGCTATGACCCTGACAACCACGAGCACATGGTCCACCTGCGCAACGACCGCATCGCAGCGATCCCAGTGCCCGAGGCAGAACTGGAGGAGGGTTCGGAGGGGGACGCCGACCTCCTGGTCGTGGGATGGGGCTCTACATGGGGTGCTATTGCCGGTGCGGCCAGACGGGTCCGAGCTGCCGGTGGTCGGGTCGACCACGTCCACTTGACGCACTTGAACCCGCTGCCGGCCAATCTGGGCGACCTCCTGCGGTCGCACCAGCAGGTGCTGGTGCCCGAACTGAACCTAGGCCAGTTGGTCCGCATCCTGCGGGCCGAGTACCTGGTCGACGCCCAGCCGTTGTCCAAGGTGAAGGGGCAGCCATTCACGGCCGGAGAGATCCAGTTCGCCATCACAGAGGCCCTCGACGGACTCGCCGACCAGAACGAGGGAGGGGCAGCCTGATGACCGACGTGCTTAACCCGGCGACCGATGTCGATGATGACCCGGTTCCGGAGACGTCCCGGGCCGACTGGACCAGCGACCAGGAGGTCCGCTGGTGCCCCGGTTGCGGGGACTACTCGATCCTGACCGCCCTGCAACTACTCATGCCCGAGTTGGGCGTGCGTCGAGAGAAGACGGTGTTCATTTCCGGCATCGGCTGTGCAGCCCGCTTTCCGTACTACATGAACACCTACGGGGTGCACACCATCCATGGTCGTGCTCCGGCGGTGGCCACCGGCCTGGCCATGGCCCGCCCCGACCTGGACGTCTGGGTGATTGGTGGTGATGGAGATATGTTGTCCATCGGCGGCAACCACCTGATCCATGCCCTGCGCCGCAACATCAATCTCAACGTCCTTCTGTTCAACAATCAGATCTACGGTCTGACCAAGGGCCAGTTCTCGCCGACCAGTCAGAAGGGCAAGGTGACTAAGTCGTCACCTGTCGGCCTGGTGGCCCGGCCCTTCAACCCGATCAGTGTGGCTCTGGGAGCAGAGGCCACCTTCGTGGCGCGGACGCACGACATGGACCGCCACCACATGCAGGACACGTTCCGTCGGGCCCACGAACACGAGGGTGCGGCGTTCGTGGAGGTACTTCAGAACTGCAACGTCTTCAATGACGGCGTGTTCGCGTCGATCACCAAGAAGGACGTGCGCGAGGACATGCTCATCGACTTACAGCATGGCAAGCCGATCTTGTTCGGCTCGGAGAAGCAGTACGGCGTAGCCCGGCGACCTGAGGGGGTCGTGATCGTGGATGTGGCCGAAGTGGGCATCGAATATGTGCTGGTGCACGACGAGACCATCCGGAACCCGTCGACCGCCTTCTCGCTGTCCCGCCTGGCCAAGACACCGGCCACTCCTACACCGATCGGCGTGTTCCGGGCTATCGACCGGGGCGAGTTCGCCTCGTCGGTGTCGGCTCAGATCCGTGAGGTCCAGGCCCAGGTGGGTCAGGGCGACCTCGGGGACCTGCTGCGTTCACAGCCCACCTGGGAGGTCTGAGGCCCTCCGGGTCGGCCATGGCATGGGCGCTGGACCTCGACGGTGTCGTCTGGCGAGGTACCGAGGGGGTACCCGGGTCCGCTGAAGCGGTCCGACTCCTTCAGGAGGCCGGCGAGCGTGTCCTATTTGTGACCAACAACTCTGGACGACCCGTGGTCGACACCGAGGAGAAGTTGGCCGGCCTCGGCATCGACGCAATGGGTGGTGTGGTGACTTCGGGGATGGCTGCCGCCCGATTGGTGTCTCCCGGGGAGCGGGTACTCGGCATGTGCGGTCCCGGTTGTCGTGAGGAACTCGAGCGGGTGGGCGCCAAGGTAGTGCGTTCCGATCAGATAGTGGATCGTCGTGTTGACACCGTGGTGGTGGGCTTCCACGAAGACTTTGACTATCAGGGCCTGACGGCCGGTGTACAGGCCGTGATCGGGGGCGCTCGACTACTTGGGACCAACGATGACGTGACCTTCCCGGCTCACGACGGGCTTCGCCCCGGGGCGGGCTCGCTGTTGGCTGCCGTGGTAGCGGCCACTGGGGCGACACCGGAGCTAGCCGGCAAGCCCTACGGTCCGATGTGTGACCTAGTGCGCGAATTGGCGGGCGGGCCGGATGCCTTTGCGATGGATGCCGACACGTCAGCGGTGGGCCACGTGATGGTGGGCGACCGGCCAGACACCGACGGGCGATTTGCCCGGGCGATGGGATGGCGTTGGTCCCTGGTGCTGTCGGGACTGATCGGAGCAGGCGACCTGCCGGTCGATCCCGACGCCGACACCGTGCACGATGACCTTCTGGCCTGCGTTCGGGGCCATCTGGCTGACCAACTGGCGGGGGTCAGGTCATTGGCAGACAGGTCGACAGGGTGAGCACTCGCCGACGCCTAGACCTCGAACTCGTCCGTCGCAGGTTGGTCGACGGTCGTGGTGCGGCGCGTGAGGTGATCGAGGCGGGACGGGTGACCGTGGACGGGGCTCCAGCCAACAAGGCTGCCCGATTGGTCGGTCCGGGGCAGGCCGTCGTGGTGGCTGGCCCACCATCCCGGCACGTGTCCCGTGGAGGACGAAAGCTGGAAGCCGCGCTGGAGCGGTTCGCCATCGATCCGACAGGTCTTCGGGTGGTTGACGTCGGGGCCAGCACAGGGGGTTTCACCGACTGCGTCCTTCAGCGAGGGGCGGCCTCGGTGGCTGCCGTCGACGTGGGACGTGGACAGCTCCATCGCCGACTTGTGGTCGATCCGAAGGTGTCGGTCCACGAACGGACCAACGTACGCGGGATCGATGGGTCGTTCATCGGAGCTCCGTTTGACCTGCTGCTGGCCGACCTGTCATTCATCTCCCTGCGGACCGTGCTGGCCGACCTGGTGGGAATGGTGGTCGACGGATCTCCGATGGTCCTGCTGGTCAAGCCCCAGTTCGAGGCCGGGAAGGCCGAGGTGGACCGAGGTGGTGGGGTGATCCGGGACCCGGCGGTGTGGACGACGGTGCTCGAGGCGGTGGACGTTGCGGTTCAGGACCACGGAGCGGCCATCATGGAGGGGATGCCATCTCCGATCACCGGTACCGACGGGAATGTGGAGTTCCTGGTCCACGTGCGCACCGGCGCGACCGGTACGCCGCTGGATGTGGCTGGACTAGTGGCCGAGGCGATCCGGGCCCATGACAGGAAGGGGGTCGCCTGATGGCGCTCGTCGTGCTCGTCGTCCACGAGGATCGCCCGGAAGCCGTTGCCCAGGCCGAGGCCCTTGCAGCAGCCCTGACGGCCGACGGCCATCAGGTGGACCGTTCCGATGATCCGAAGTTCGCCGCGGGCGGGCTGGACAATGCCACGGACCTGGTGGTGAGCCTGGGTGGGGACGGCTCCATCCTCCGGGCCGTCGACCTCCTAGCGGGGCGTCGTGCACCGATTCTGGGAGTGAACCACGGTGAACTTGGCTACCTGACCACCGTCGAGCCGACTGACGCGTACTTGTCGGTGGTGCGGGCGTTGGCTGGTGACCATGACCTGGAGGAGCGAATGATGCTCCGGGTGGAGGTCCAACGGAAGGCTGGCGGTGGAGTCCCCGAGGTGGTCGCCCACGCCCTTAATGAGGCGGTGGTAGAGCGTCGCGCCACTGATGGTGAGACGGGTGGTCAGACTGTCCGGGTGGGCGTGACCCTGGATGGGGAGTCCTTTACCTCCTACGCGGCCGACGGACTGATCGCCGCCACGCCGACTGGGTCGACGGCGTACGCCTTCTCTGCTCGGGGACCCATCGTGGATCCGTTGCACCGGGCCATCCAGTTGACGCCGGTGTCGCCCCACATGCTCTTCGACCGGACACTGGTCTTGGACCCGTCCACCGAGGTGGGCATGGAGGTGCTGGGTCGGAGAGCCGCAATCTGCACGGTGGATGGGCGGCCGGTCGCCGACCTGGCGGGTGGTGACCGGGTGGTGTGCACGGCCGCTGAGCGTGTTGCCCAACTGGTGACCTTTGGTCCACGCGACCTACGGGGGCTGTTGGTGAACCGCTTCGGGCTCGCTGACCGGTGAATCGACTGAGGCCCCGATTGGTGACACCTCGAGGACCGTCGCACCCGTCCGCGAGGATCGCTTCATGACCGGATGTGGATGCAGCGGGTCTCTAGGTGGTGCCTTGGAGCCTGAACCGATGAACGACGGGACGACCGCCGACGACGGGAATCGGAGCTGAGCGATGCTGGCTGAACTAAGGATCACCGGTCTGGGTGTCATCGACGAGGTGGAGGTGGTGTTCGGGCCGGGACTCACAGCGGTCACCGGCGAGACCGGAGCGGGAAAGACCATGATCGTGGGTGCCGTGGAACTCCTACTAGGTGGCCGGGCCGACCCGTCGATCGTCCGGGCCGGGGCCGTCGAGGCCGTCGTGGAGGGACGCTTCTTGATTGATGGCGATGCTGTTGGGTCCGGCGTCGATGGTGGTCCTCTTGATGGCGAATTCGTGCTCCGACGGGTGGTGCCTGCCGAGGGACGCAGTCGGGCGTATGTGAACGGGCGCCTGGAGACGGCGGCCACCTTGGCCGAGGTGGCCGGTCGCCTCGTCGACCTCCACGGACAGCACGCCCACCAGCGACTATTGGGAGCGACAGCCCAACGCCATGCGCTAGATCGGTTCGGGGCGATCGACCTGGTGCCGTTGGCCGAGGCCCACCGTCGGGTCACAGAGATCGACGCCGAGTTGGACACCTTCGGTGGTGACGAGCGGGCCCGGGTCCGCGAGATCGACCTTCTCCGCTACCAGGTGGCCGAGTTGGACGGTGCAGGGCTGAATGACCCCGACGAGGATGACCGTCTGGCCGCGGAGGAGATCCTCTTGGGAGACGCTGTGGCCCATCGGGAAGCCGCCTCTGCTGCGCTCGAGCTGTTGGATGGGGACGGCCCGGCCTCAGAAGCGGTGGGGCGTGCCCTGGCGGCTCTGGATGGACGGTCACCATTTGACGGTGCTTCGGGTCGTCTAGCGGGCCTGGTCGCCGAGTTGGGAGACCTGGCATCGGACCTGAGGGCCATTGCTGAGGGTCTCGAGGAGGATCCCGCACGTCTGGATGCCGTGGGGGAACGTCGGCGGTCCTTGGCCGAACTTCGACGCAAATACGGCGACGACCTAGCATCGGTCATCGGCTATCACCATGAAGTGGCTGACCGGCTGGGGGCTCTGGAGGACCACGAGGCGCGTGCCTCCGCGCTCGACGCCGAGCGGGTGGCCGCCGAGGCGGCTCGTGTTGACGCTGCGGCGACCGTGCGCGAGGCCCGTCGTCGGGCCGCTCCGGGGCTGGCTGAACGGATCTGTGAACACCTCCGGACTCTGGCCATGCCGATGGCTACCGTCGAGGTGGCAGTCGATGGCGAGGCGGGTGAGGAGGTCGAGTTCTGTCTGTCGCCCAACTCGGGCTCGCCCACGCTCTCGCTGGCCCGGGTGGCCTCGGGCGGAGAGTTGGCCCGCACCATGCTGGCCGTGGGCATGGTCCTGACGGCCTCACCGCCAGTGCAGTTGTTCGATGAGGTAGATGCGGGCGTGGGTGGTGAGACGGCACACCGGATCGGCGAGTCCCTCGCCGCGCTGGCGGCCGACCGACAGGTGCTGGTGGTCACCCACCTGGCCCAGGTAGCGGCGTACGCGGACCACCAGATGCTGGTGTCCAAGGTCGACGACGGAGAGCGGACGGTCGCGTCGATCCAAGCGCTGGACTCTGACGATCGGGTGATCGAATTATCCCGGATGCTCTCCGGGTCCCCGGACAGCGAGACGGCGCGGGGCCATGCTGCCGAGTTGCTCTTGGCCGCTCAGGGCCTGACGTGACGGGCGACCGTTGCCATTGGGCCGCGTTCCGCGCGCGCGTCGCCGGCCGGGGATAGGTTGAACTCCCGTGACGAAACACATCTTCGTGACGGGTGGGGTGGCTAGTTCGCTCGGAAAGGGCCTGACTGCTGCTTCCCTGGGACGCCTGCTCAAACAGCGTGGACTGCGGGTCGTGATCCAGAAACTCGATCCGTACATCAACGTCGATCCGGGCACGATGAATCCCTTCGAGCATGGGGAGGTCTTTGTCACAGATGACGGTGGGGAGACCGACCTCGACCTCGGCCACTACGAACGTTTCATCGACGAAAACCTGACCCGGGACTCCAACGCGACCACCGGCTCGATCTACTCGTCGGTGATTGCCGCCGAGCGACACGGCGAATACCTAGGCCGGACGGTGCAGGTCATCCCCCACATCACCGATGAGATCCAACGCCGGATCCGGATGCTGGCCGGCGACGACGTCGACGTGCTCATCACCGAGGTCGGGGGCACGGTGGGTGACATCGAGATACTCCCGTTCCTAGAGGCCATCCGGCAGTTCCGTCTGGACGTGGGACCAACGAACGTCTGCTACGTCCACGTGACGTTGGTGCCGTTCATCGGCCCATCGGGGGAGCACAAGACCAAGCCGACCCAACATTCGGTGACCGAACTGCGTAGCGCCGGCATCCAGCCCGACGCCATCGTGTGTCGCAGCGACGAGCCGATTAGCGACGGGTTGGAGCGCAAGATCTCCCGACTATCCAACGTGCCGTTCAACGGCGTTGTGAACTGCCCCGACGCCGGAAGCCTCTACGAGATCCCCCTAGTCGTCCACGATGAGGGCCTCGACCAGTTCGTTTGCGACGTTCTCCACCTGATCACCGACCCTCCCGACCTGACTGAGTGGCGGGCGCTCAACGAGCGGGTGGCTCGGGCCACCACACCGGTGCGCATCGGTCTGATCGGCAAGTACGTGAGCCTCGTTGACGCCTACCTGTCAGTCGTCGAGGCGCTCAACCACGCCGGTATCCATCACGGAGCCGATGTCGATATCGACTGGATCCAGGCCGAAGATGTGGAGGGTCTCCTCGGAGAGAACCGTCTCCGGGACCTCGACGGGATCGTCATCCCCGGAGGGTTTGGTGAGCGCGGCGTCGAGGGAAAGATCGCGGCCTCCGGCTTCGCTCGGGAGAACGACGTGCCGTGCCTCGGCCTTTGCCTCGGGTTGCAGTGCATGACCATCGAATTCGCACGCAATGTGCTTGGTCTGGAAAGGGCCCATTCCAGCGAGTTCGACCCGTCATCGCCGCACCCTGTCATCGACCTCATGGAGTCCCAGCGAGACGTCTCCGACATGGGTGGGACGATGCGGCTGGGTGCCTACGTGGCTCAACTGCAGGCGGGGTCACGGGTGGCCGAGATCTACGGCACCGACGTAGTGTCCGAGCGCCATCGCCACCGGTACGAGTTCAACCCGCGCTATCGGGCCCGTTTCGAAGAAACTGGTTTCGTGTGTTCAGGCGAATCACCCGACGGGCGCCTCGTGGAGTTCATCGAACTTGAGGGACATCCCTACTGGGTTGCCACCCAGGCACACCCGGAGTTCAAGAGCCGTCCGGATCGACCGGCGCCTCTCTTCCGGGAGTTCATCGGTGCCGCGCTTGAGCGGGCCCACGGGCGCAACCCTCAACTGATCGAGGTCTCCGTCACCGACGATACCGATGTCGGAGCGGACGCCGTCCGCTAAGGGGCCTGTTGGGGTGCCGATTGAGGAGTCGGCCTCTGGCGCAGCGCCTCCCGTGAGAACGGGTAGAGGTTTTACCCGTACCAACGAAGAGGTTCTCCACGTCGGTCATGTCATCACCCTTGCACGGGCCACCTTCGAGGGCCCGGCGGGAGAAGTCATGGAGCGCGACGTGGTCCACCACCCCGGGGCGGTGGCCGTGGTGGCAATCGATGGCGACGACGTCGTACTGGTCGACCAGTACCGCCCGGTGCTGGAGAGACAGATGCAGGAGTTGCCCGCCGGGAAGTTGGATGTCCCCGGTGAGGATCGTCTGACGGCCGCCCGACGCGAACTGGTCGAGGAGACTGGCTACGACGCCCCCGACCTGGTGAAACTAGGCTCCTTCTACAACTCCATCGGGTTCTGTGATGAGCACACGACGATCTACCTAGCCACTGAGCTGGTGCCGGCCGCCCCTTTGGCGGTCAGCGTTGAAGAGGAGTACCTGACCGTAAGGCGGGTGGCCCTGTCCGAGGTCGAAGGGCTTATTGCCGACGGAACCATTACTGATGCCAAGACGGTGATCGGCCTGCTGTGGACGCTGCGTCGACTGGGTTGCTGAGTCGGTCGGGCCATCTGGTCCGCCGGTTCCTCACCTCGCTCTGGCCGGGGGGCCCCCCGACGGCAGCGAATAACTGGGCTCTGGGCAGCCTCTTGGCCGGGGAGGCCGACCTGTGGCGGCGGATGTCAGGCGCCGACCGTCGACACGCGGTGATGGTCGCCCGACGGGTCGACGACCAGCTTGGAGGCGCCGACCGACCAGTCCTAGCGGCAGCGCTCCTCCATGACGTGGGCAAGGTTGACAGTGGGCTGGGTGCGCCGGCACGGGTGGTGGCCACCCTCGCCGGCATGGTGGGTGGTGACCGGGTGCGCTCCGGCGACGGCCGAATCGGGCGCTACCTGCGGCATCCACAGATTGGGGCCGACCTCCTCACGGCGGCCGGGAGCGATGAACTCACCGTGGACTGGGCCGCCCAGCACCACCTACCGGCGGAGCACTGGACCGTTCATCAGGCGACCGCTGAGGTACTGCACGCCGCTGACGACGATGGACGGGACCGGGTCCCGTAGCTGTCGCCACGACATGGTGGCCGGTCAGCGCGATAACAGGCCCAGATTGTTGCGGACTCGGTTCAGGGTTGAGGACGCCACGGAGCGGGCCTTGTCGGCCCCCATGGCCAGCAGTCGGTCGGTCTCCGCTGGATCGGCGGCCAACTCGTGGTATCGGTCCTGAACGGGTCGTAGGAGGGAGATGACCGCCTCGGCAGTGGCCGCCTTCAGGTCGCCGTACCGCTCGATCCCCTCGGCTGCCGCAGCCGGAGTTTGACCGGTGGCTGCCCCCAGGATCGATAAGAGGTTCGAGACACCGGGTTTAGCGGCCGGATCGAACCGGACTTCGGTTTCGCTGTCGGTTACCGCCCGCTTGAACTTCTTGTCGATCGCGGTCGGATTGTCGAGCAGCAGGATGGTGCCCTGTGCACCATCATCGGACTTGGACATCTTGTTCTCGGGATGCTGGAGGTCCATGATCCGGGCGCCGGCCGGTGGGATAACCGCCTCCGGAACGACAAACGTGTCGCCGTACCGGCCGTTGAAGCGGACGGCGATGTCACGGGCCAATTCGACGTGCTGTCGCTGGTCTTCACCCACAGGGACCTGACCAGTGTCGTAGAGGAGGATGTCGGCGGCCTGGAGGGCCGGATAGGTGAACAGGCCACCAGACACGAAGTCCGAGCCGTCAGACTTGTCCTTGAACTGGGTCATCCGCCGGAGTTCACCGAACGCCGCGGTGCACTCCATCACCCAGGCGCACTCAGCGTGCTCGGTGAGGTGCCCCTGAACGAACAAGGTGCTCCGCTCTGGGTCGATGCCGACAGCCACCAGCATCTGAGCCAACGAGCGGGTGGCACGCCGGAGTTCATCGGGATCGTGCGGCACGGTGAGGGCGTGCAGATCGACCACGCAGTAGACGGTCTGATGCTCGTCTTGCATGGCCACCCAGTTGCGCAGTGCACCCAGCAGATTGCCGAGGTGGACTGAACCAGTCGGTTTGATGCCGGAGAAGACGCGTGCCATGACTTCCGAGGGTACTGGGGACCTACGGCGCAGGCCGGTAGATTCGAGAAATGTACGTGGTTCGCCCAGTGCTGACTGGTCATCGGACCTGGAAGGCTTGCCATGTCTGGCGGACACTGGCCGTACTTCTGCTGGTCACCTCTTGTTCGTCGGGGCCCTTTGGGTTGTTCGCCGACGAGGAGCGGGGCCACTTCACTCAGGACGAGTACGACGAGTTCAATCGGTGGTGTCTGGAAATCACCGATCATCCGGCCTCGAAGTGCGCCGAGACGGCAGATTTGGTGAGGTTCTCGATCAACGATGCCGGGTACGCCAAGGTCGATGAAGCGTGCCTCGTCTGGGAGATGCAACGTGAGTTGGTCGGGTTCGGCCTCTATAACTCATGGGACTGCATCGAGGAGTAGTTCTTCCTGCCGACAAGGGGCGTGGATCGGGTACCGGCTCGTCCGTTGAAGCGTCTATCAAGGTGCCATGCACCGCGTTACCCGTGTGATTCCGTAGGGTCGCGCCGGTGAGCGTAACCGTCACGACCCCGGTGTACCAGGGCCCCTTTGACCTGCTACTGAATCTCATCCTGAAGGAGGAGGTCGAGCTCTACGAGGTCTCGCTGTCGACCATCGTCGACGCGTTCCTGGTCGAGTTGGAACGCCTCGAGGACCTCGATCTGGAGACGACCACCGAGTTCCTGCTGATCGCGTCGATCCTCGTGGAGCTCAAGACCCGGAGGCTGCTTCCCGGCCAGAATCGGGCGGACCTCGACGACGAGTTCGGCCTGTGGGAGGAGCGCGATCTCCTCTTGGCCCGCCTGCTGGAGTGCAAGACGTTTAAGGACGCGGCGGTAATACTGCGGCGACTAGCCGCGGACGCGTCGCGGTCGTGGCCGCGACGGTCGGGCCTCGAGGAGTGCTTCTTGGGAATGGCCCCCGACCTGCTAGCGGGGGTGACGGCCGACGACTTGAGGGATGCCTTCCTTCGTGCAATGGCGCCTCGGCCATCGGTCCATGTCGAAACCGAGCACATCGCCCCGATCCGGATCAGCGTGGCCGACGCTGTGGTGGATCTGGTCTCGGAGATCCCCCGGACAGGTTCGGTGACCTTCCGACACCTCACTCGGAGCCTGGTGGACCGGATCGAGATAGTGGTGCGATTCCTCGCCGTGTTGGAGCTCTACAAGCAGGGAGTGGTCGAAATCGACCAGTTGGGGACATTTGGGGATATCCATATCGGCTGGCGGCCTGGCGCCGACCCATCCGAGGTGGACCTGATCGACGCCTACGAGGGCTGAGGACCGACGTGTCGAATCCCGAGTCAGCGAACGACGTCTCCCGATCCGATGAGATCCGACGTGCTGTCGAGGCGATCCTGATGGTGGCTATCGATCCGGTGCCGGCCAACCTGCTGGCACAGTTGCTGGAGGTGTCAACCCGGATCGTCGAGTCGGAGTGCGAGGCCTTGGCTGTCGAGTTCGAGGCAGAGGGCCGTGGGTTCCTCCTGTCTCGGGTAGCCGGCGGCTATCGCTTCCAGAGCCATCCGGAGCAGGCCCCGTGGGTGGAACGCTTCGTTCTGGAGGGCCAGAGCAGCCGTCTGACAGCCGCCGCTCTGGAGACGTTAGCCATCGTGGCTTACAAGCAACCGGTGTCCCGCGCCCAGGTCTCGGCTATTCGCGGGGTCGATGTCGACGGGGTGGTGCGAACGTTGCAGCAGCGCGGTTACATCGATGAAGTGTCGAGGGACCCTGGCCCGGGCAACGCCATTTTGTTCGGCACAACCCAGGAGTTCCTCGAACGGATGGGCCTCGACGCCCTCGACGACCTACCGCCGTTGGGTGAGTTCGTACCCGGGCCGGAGGTAGTCGAGGCGCTCGAACGGGGGCTACGGTCCGATCCCGAGGTACCTGCTGTGGGACCCGTCGAGGGGGCCACACAGGATCCACCGGGGGGCTGACTAGTGGCCGATCCCGCTTTCGGCGCCGATCGGTGCGACCGGTCCGGAGTCGACGAGCGTGAGGGCGAACGCTTACAGAAGGTGCTGGCACGGGTAGGGGTGGGTAGCCGCCGGACCTGTGAGGACCTCATCGCCACCGGCCGGGTCACCGTGGACGGCCGGGTGGCGGTCCTGGGGCGGCGAGTGGACCCCGACACGGCCCTCATCGAGGTGGACGGTGCACCGATTGGGGTGCGGCCGGACCTCGTCCACTACCTGTTGAACAAGCCAACCGGTGTGGTCACCACCGCCGACGACCCTCAGAGCCGGCCGACGGTGGTCGGGCTGGTGCCCGACGACCCTCGGGTGTTTCCAGTGGGGCGGCTCGACGCCGACACCGAGGGGCTTCTACTACTGACCAACAACGGCGAACTAACGCAACGGCTCACCCATCCCTCCTACGGAGTGGAGAAGGAGTACGTGGCTGAGGTGAGGGGTGAGCCGACCCGAGCCGTGCTCCGTCGACTACGTGAGGGGATCGACCTGAACGACGGTCCGACCGCCCCGGCGAGGGCCGCGCTACTCGACGCGTCGGTGGTCCGGTTGACTATCCACGAGGGGCGAAACCGGCAGGTCCGACGGATGTGCGAGGCAGTAGGGCATCCGGTAGTGCGTCTGGTGCGAACCCGCATTGGCCCAATCACCGACCGTTCGTTGGCGCCAGGAGCCTGGCGGGCACTCAGCGTCGAAGAGATCCGCGCCCTCGAGGTGGCGGTGTCAACCGATCAGGCCAATCGTCGGGGTACCTGAACCCTCCAGGGCTTGAATCACCCCTTAGGGCAGAGACGGCCCCCGGTAACATCGACCCCCATGGTGGTTCTCGCTTCCCCGGCCGGTCCGACGCGTCGAGCCACGGTCGTCGGCACCGGCCTCATCGGCGGCTCGATCGGCATGGCGTTGCGGACCCGGGGCTGGCACGTCTCCGGCGTGGACCTCGACGAGGACACGTTGGCTATGGCCCTAGAAATGGGGGCGATGGATCGGGTCGGGTGGGACGCCGATGCTGAGATGACCTTCGTAGCCACCCCCGTCGGCCATCTCGCCGCTGCGGTGACTGAGGCGCTGGGAGCTGCACCCGAAGGGCTCGTGACCGACGTGGGAAGCGTGAAGGCACCGGTAGTCGACACGGTGGCCGACCCCCGCTACATCGGCGGCCATCCGATGGCCGGTTCCGAACAGGAGGGCGTAGGTGGCGCCGATCCCGACATGTTCACGGACGCCACCTGGGTACTTACCCCCACAGCGGAGACAGACGGCGATGCGCTGGCCCGGGTCCGTTCGGTGGTGGGGTCCCTGGGTGCCGAGATCATTACCCTGCCGCCCGATCGACACGACTCCCTAGTGGCCATTGTCTCCCACGTGCCGCACCTGACGGCCGCAGCACTGATGGGCATTGCCTCGTCACGCTCGACCGAACATGCCGCCGTCCTGAGGCTGGCCGCTGGGGGATTTCGCGACATGACCCGGGTGGCTGCCGGCCATCCTGGAATCTGGCCCGACATCTGTAGCGAGAACGCCACGGCTATCGACGAGGTGCTGTCGGACCTGATTGCTGCCCTAGACGCCGTGCGCTCCGAGGTGACCGCCGGGGATCGGCCCGGTCTACTCCGGCGTCTAGAGACGGCCCGGACGGCACGGATCAGCCTGCCGACCGGTGCCCCCCGGCCGTCCGAACTACTGGAGGTCCGGATCCCGGTTCTGGACCAGCCGGGCGAGTTGGCATCGATCACCCTTTTAGCCACCGACCTCGACGTGAACATCTTCGACCTTGAGATTGCCCACTCGGCTGAGGGGGACCGTGGCGTGATTCTCCTGATAGTCGAAGCGACGCGATCCGAACGCCTGTGCGGCGGCCTGATAGCCAAGGGATACCGCCCGACCACGGCCCCCCTGGCATGACCGTCGGAGCTGCCGACCGGCTGGTCGTCGAGCCCGGGGGAACCCTTCGGGGCCGGATCAGGGTGCCAGGAGACAAATCCATCTCTCACCGGGTCCTGCTGCTGGCCGCGCTTGCCGACGGGGAGTCGACCATCCGGGGTCTCAGCGACGGCGGTGACGTGGCCCACACCCGGGCCATCATCGAGGCCCTCGGGGCGACCGTGGTCGACGATTTCGACCACGCTGATCTATTGGAGCTGCCAGTGATTCGGGTCCGGGGTGGCCGACTCGGTGAGGCGGGGCACGATCTGGACGTGGGCAACTCGGGAACGGGCATCCGCCTGCTGGCTGGGCTGCTGGCTGGGTTGCCGTTCACCTCAGTGTTGGACGGAGACGCGTCCATCCGGCGTCGCCCCATGGGTCGGGTGCTGGAACCGCTGCGAGCCATGGGGGCCTCGGTGACTGGTAGCGGCGTCGACACCGGAGAGGGTGCCGGCCTAGCGCCATTGAACATCCGAGGTGGCGGCCTGCGGGGCATCGAGTATCGACTGCCGGTGGCCAGTGCCCAGGTCAAGGGATGTCTCCTGTTTGCTGGCCTTTCGGCCGATGGATCGACCACGGTGATCGAGGAGCGCCCGACGAGGGCCCACACCGAGGAACTGATGGCGGCCACCGGCATTGAGATAGTCCGGTCCCATACCGACGGCCTTGACCGGGTGACGGTGTCACCGGGTCGACCCAATGCGTTTACCCACGACGTGGCCGGCGATCCGTCCCACGCCGCCTTTTGGGCAGTTGGCGCGTCGATCCTTCCGGGATCCGAGGTGGTGGTGGAGAACGTCTATGACGGACCGGGACGATCAGGCTTTGTGAAGGTGCTGGCTCGTATGGGGGCTGATCTGAACCACGATCCGGGTTCTGGGGACCTGATAGTGCGCGCTCCAGCCGGCGGTGTGCTCTCGGCCACCACGGTGCGTTCTGATGAGGTGCCCGGTCTGGTCGATGAGGTCCCCATACTGGCGGTCGCCGCAGCGTGTGCCGAGGGCGAAACGCTCTTTGAGGGCGTGGGTGAACTCCGGGTCAAGGAGAGTGACCGGCTAGCGACGGTGGAGTCCGAGTTGGGTCGGATGGGGGCTGATATACGGGTCGAGGGGGATCGGCTGGTGGTACGGGGGCGGCCTAGTGGCCGGTTGCGGGGCGCGATGGTGGACGCCCACCACGACCATCGGATCGCCATGTCATGTGCAGTGGCCGGCCTAGTGGCCGACGGGCCGACCGACATTGGTGGGTGGGATGTCGTGGCCACCAGCTATCCGACCTTTGCCGAACATCGTGCGGCGTTGGTGGACGCAGGTTCGACGACAGGGTCCGGAGTCTGAGGCAATGAACGAACGAGAGCTGCCGCGGGTGATCGCCATCGACGGTCCGGCGGGGTCCGGCAAGTCCACGGTGGCGCGTGCGGTGGCCGACCGGCTGGAACTCGAATACCTGGATACCGGGGCGATGTACCGGGGCGTTGCTCATGCGGTGCTCCGGCAGGGAATCGACCCGAATAACCGGGCTGCGGTAGCTGAGGTTGCACGCGCCGTGTCGCTCGACGTGACCCGCTCCCGTTGCCTTGTCGACGGAGAGGATGCCTCGGTGGCCATCCGAGGCCCAGAGGTGACCGGTGCGGTGAGCGCTGTGGCTGCCAACCCCGACGTCCGGGTGGAGATGGTCGCCCGCCAGCGGGAGTGGGTCGCCGAGTTGGGCGGTGGGGTCATGGAGGGCCGGGATATCGGGTCGGTGGTATTCCCCGACGCTGAGGTGAAGGTTTATCTGACGGCATCACCTGAAGTCAGGGCACGTCGTCGGGCCGCCGAGGCGCCCGGGCTGGATGTCGACGCGGTGGCCGCCGACATCCGGCGCCGCGACGAAGCCGATTCCAGTCGGACGGCTAGCCCTCTGGTGACCGCCGACGGCGCCCGAGTGCTAGATACCTCGGAACTGACCGTGGCCGGTGTGGTGGATGCCATCGTCGGGATGTTGTGATGCCTGATCCATCTGACGACCAGTCGGGGGACTCGATCGGAGACCGGAGCGCGTCCGACCTCGGGCGCGAGATGTCACTGGTGGACGGCGTGGTCTACCGGATCTCCTGGTCGGCCCTGTGGCTTCTGTGCAAGATCTGGTTCCGCTTCAGCGTAGTTGGCAAAGAGAACCTTCCGTCTGAGGAGCCGTACATTCTCGCCCCGGTCCATCGGTCGTACCTTGACACGCCGGTCGGTGGCATGGTGACCGCCCGGCGTCAGCGTTTTCTGGGCAAGGAGTCGCTATGGCGAAACCGGATTGTCGGCCGGTTTCTGACCATCGTCGGCGGGTTCCCGGTGGAGCGAGGCACCGCGGACCGGGCAGCCCTCCGAGGGTGCCAGGAGGTTCTAAAGCGGGGGGAGCCCATGGTGATGTTCCCCGAAGGCACCCGCCAGCACGGGCCGGTGGTTCGAGTCGACCTTATGCATGCCGGACCGGCCTTCGTAGCAGTGCGTGCCGGTGTTCCGCTGGTGCCGATGGGGATCGCCGGCACCGACCACGCCATGCCCGGCGGCTCGCCGCTTGTCTGGCCTATCAGGGTGGTGATGGTCGTTGGTGAGCCGATCCGGCCACCGGCCGTCGAGGGCCGGGTGCCCCGTCGGGTGGTGGCCGATCTGACCGAGGAACTTCGTCTCGGGATGCAGGTCTGCTTCGACGAGGCTCAGCGTCTGGCTGGTCGACCGGCCCTGCCCGATCCCGACCCGCCGGAGGGTTGGGTCAGCTAACGGGATCGAGTTGGTCCAGGGCGGCCAGGGCATCTGACGCGTCGATGCCCCGGTCGTTGAGATGAGCGGTGCGGGCGGGAGCGGCGAACCCCAGCGCGCTGAAGCCGCGGACGGCGTACAGGAGGTCACGTAGGTTGCGGGGTGGGGGAAAGTATTCGTCCTCGTCGGTGTGGCGGATCGGTTCCACGCCGTTGACCGGGTCCAGTGTCTTGACCACAGCCTCCACCACCTCCTCAGGAGCCGACGCGCCTGCCGTCACCCCGACCGTCCCCGTCAGGTCAGACGGGAGTTCCTCGGCCCGGTTGATCCACACCACGCGTTTGCAACCTGCTTCGTTGGCCAGCTCGACCAGCGCCCGGGTGTTGGAGCTATTGGTGGATCCGATCACCACCACGGCGTCGCACCGGTCCACGAGGTCCAGCAGGGCGCCTTGACGGTTGGTGGTAGCGAAGCACAGGTCGCTGCGGCTCGGTGACCACAGTTCGGGCCAGCGGTCGGCCGCCGCGTCGACTACGCCGCCCCAGTCCCGGTGGCTGAGAGTGGTTTGGGCGAGGATGGCCACGTTGTCACCGAGGTCGGGGAGCGACCGGACCTCGTCTGGGTGTTCGACACGGTGGATGGCATCGGGGGCCACGGCGATGGTTCCCTCGGCCTCCTCGTGTCCGGCGTGGCCCACGTAGACGATGTGGAAGCCCTTGCGGGCACGCACCTTGACCTCGTGGTGGACCTTGGTGACCAGTGGGCAGACGGCGTCGACGGTGTAGCCGCCGACCTCCTTGGCTCTCCGGACCACCTCGGGGGCCGATCCGTGGGCTGACAGCATCACCGGCGCTCCATTGGGAACCTCGGTGATGTCGTCCACGAATACCACACCGAGAGCTTTGAAGCGTTCCACTACCAGCTTGTTGTGGACGATCTCGTGGTAGCAGTAGATGGGTTCGTCGAACGCCCGGACCATCCAGGCGAGGGCCTTGATAGCCATCTCCACGCCGGCGCAGAAGCCCCTGGGTTCGGCCAACAGAACTCGTTCCACCCGCCCCTCACTCGTTCCCTTGGTAGGCCTCCCAAGAGGGGTGTGGTCGGTGCCTGGGGTCACGGCGCGACCCTACCGCCGGCCGCTGCTAGCCCTATCGACGGTCGGTAGCCTTGTGACCATGTCGGCCCCCGTTGTCGTCGCCGTCACCGCCGATTCGCCCGCTGACCGGGCCGGCGTCCAACCCGGCGACCGACTCCTGACCATCAACGACCGTGTTCCCCGTGACGTCATTGAGTATCAGTTGCTCGTCGACGAACCGTCGGTGACCCTGGTGCTGGACAATGGTGGTCTGCAGCGCGAGGTGGTGGTGGACAAGCCCGGCGGGTCGCCAATGGGTGTCGAGGTGGACAGCGCCTTGTTCGACCGCGTCCGGACGTGCGACAACCACTGCGAGTTCTGCTTTATCTACCAGCTACCTCAAGGGCTGCGTCGAAGCCTCTACGTGAAGGACGACGACTATCGCTTGTCGTTCCTGTACGGGAATTTCACGACCCTCACCCGGTTCACCGAGGCCGACCTCGAACGGGTGGAGTCGGAGGGCCTCGGGCCGTTGTACGTGAGCATCCACGCCACCGACCCCGGGAAACGAACCGAGATGCTACGCAACCGACGGGGAGCGACCAGCCTGCGGTGGTTGCGGGCTCTACTGGACCACGGCGTGGACGTACACGGTCAGGTCGTGGTATGTCCCGGCCTGAACGACGGGGCCTGGCTGGAGGACACCTTGGTGGGTGTAGCCGACCGGTTCAGTGATCTGGCCAGTCTGTGTGTCGTGCCCCTCGGGGTGAGCCGCTACAACGCTGAGTCCCGGATGCGCGCCCACACCACGGCGGAAGCCGTCATGGTGGTGGAGATCGTGGAGACTTGGCAGGAGCGGTTCCTGGTCGCCGTGGGACGGCGTTTGGTGCATGCAGCGGACGAGTATCACTTGTTGGCTGGCCGAGCATTTCCGCCTGTCGAGGCCTACGAGGACATTGATATGACCGAGGACGGCGTGGGTATGGCCCGGTCCTTTGAGTCGGAGTTCTACTCGGTCGAGGAGCGGGCTGCTACTGACCCGTCCGAGGAGTGGGCGTTGACCGAGCGGTCGTCGGGCTTCTTCCGGTCGATGGAGGGTGCACCGGCTCTTGGCTATCGGGCACCCCGGACGTGTGGAGTGGACGTGACTAACGACGTCGGCGAAAACGTTGTGGCCATCGGCGTGCCCGCGGTGCGGCCGCGCCGGGACGCCCCGGTCGGGGTGCTGACGGGAACACTGGGTGCAGCGGTCCTCAGACCGTTGGTTTCGACCATCGGTCGGGACGACGTCCGGGTGCTGCCGGTGTCGAACCGGTTCTTCGGCGGCAACGTCGCGGTGACTGGCCTGATGGTCGGTGAGGACATTGCGCGGGTGCTGGCTGATGAGCCCGTCGGCCATCGGTACCTGCTACCCGACGTCTGCCTCAGCGGTGGCCGGTTCCTGGACGGTTCATCACCCGAGGACCTGCCGCGTCCGGTCGAAGTGGTAGCGGCCGACGGAAGGTCGTTGCGGACCGCACTGGAGAGATCAACATGACGTCGATAGTGGCCATCGTGGGGCGCCCCAACGTAGGTAAGTCAACTCTTTTGAATCGCATCCTCGGTCGTCGGGAGGCCATCGTGGAGCAACGCCCCGGTGTGACCCGTGATCGCAAGGAGGTCGAGGCGTCCTGGCAGGGGAGGGAATTCACCTTGGTCGACACCGGTGGGTGGATGGCCGATGGGAACTCTCTGGACGAAAAGGTCAGCCGTCAGAGCGAGCGAGCCATTGCGGACGCTGACGCGGTGCTGTTCGTCGTGGACGCCACGGTGGGCGTCACCGAGGACGACGCCCGGGTGGCCGGACTGTTGCGGAGTGTGTCGGCTCCCGTCGTAGTGGTGGCCAACAAGGTCGACGACCGGGTGCACGAGGCTGCCGTCTGGGAGCTCATGTCGCTAGGGCTGGGCGAGCCGGCGCCGGTGAGCGCCCTCCATGGTCGGGGGACCGGTGACCTCCTAGACCGTTTGGTGGCTGAACTTCCCGATGAGGCGCCAGTGGAGGTCGTTAAGGACGACGATGAGTCCGGCGAGAGGATCGTCGGGGTGACCCTTGTCGGTCGCCCCAACGTGGGCAAATCGACACTGTTCAATCGCTTGACCGGTGAGGACCGGTCGGTGGTCCACGATCGCCCCGGCACGACACGGGACACCATTGACACCGTGGTGGAGACCGACACCGGTCCGGTGCGTTTTATCGACACCGCCGGGATGCGACGCAAGGCTCGTATCGACGAGGGGACCGAGTACTACTCACTGGTGCGGGCGCTCAAGGCGGTCGACACTGCAGACGTGGCGTTGCTGGTCATCGACGCCACTCTCGGGGTGACCCACCAGGACCAGCGCTTGGCCGAGCGGGTGGACGCCGCGGGATGCCCGATCGTGGTGCTCTTGAATAAGTGGGACCTGTGCGACGCCGAGCAGCGTGAGGACGTGATGATCCAGGTGGGGGACAAGCTTCACTTCGTGGGTGAGGCACCTGTACTGCGGATCAGCGCTCTGTCGGGCAAGAACGTCCAGCGGCTCTGGCCGGCTCTGGAGGACACGATTTCCGACTACCGGACTCGGATTCCAACCCGACGGGTCAACGATGTGATCCGGGCCGCCCAGGCTGCTCATCCCGCGCCGGCCGGCGTTCGGGTGCTGTACGCCACTCAGGGGGCGACCGATCCACCGACCTTCACGCTGTTCGCCAACCGGGAACTGCCTCGTACCTGGCTGCGGTATCTGGAGCGGCGGCTACGCGAGGACTTGGACCTCGGTTCCACGCCGATCAAGCTTCGGGTGCGCCGTCGTTCCGAATAGAGCCGCTTGGAGTAGGGCCGGTCATCGGGGTCGGTCCCACATTCGGGACCTCCCGACTACCCTTAATTGGCATGCGTGCGCCGGTCCTCATCGTTCTCGGCATTATCTGCCTGGCCGCGGCCTTCGGGTGGGCGCGTTCGGCTCGCCATCGCCACCGGCTGGTCGGTCGGATCGACCCCGAGGTGGCGCCTGACGCCTACACGCTGGCTTGGTCGACGTTCCGCAAGGAGCTCCACGCGGCGTCGTTGTACGGCCTGTTGGCCCTGGCGTCGCTGGTCAACGCCTTCGTGGAGGGCGTTGCGGGGGCGGTGGTGTTTTCGACGGTGGCCATCCCGGCTTTGGTGTCCACGGCGTGGGCCCGTCATGCCGTGCGGGAGGCTCGTATGGCCCGGCAGAGCATCGACATCGAACGGCGGGCCCAAGAGGCCCTCGAGCAGGAGGACTTGGCTCCGAAGGCATGGGCCGGTCGTCTGGCACCCGAGGAACTTCCGAACTTCACAGGATTCGAGGTCGGGCGGGTGTACCAGGCCGGTACGGGGCTCATGGCGGGCGACTTCTTCGACGTGTTCCAGGCATCGGAAACCCGTCTGGCTGCCGTGGTGGGTGACGTGGCGGGCCATGGTATCGAGGCGTCGATCACCGCCTTCCAGGCGAAGTACCTGCTGCGGACGTTTCTTCGGCAGTTTCGGGATCCGGCCCAAGCGCTTGAGGAACTGAATCGGCAGATGTCCTCGGTGGAGCGGTCTGAGGAGTTCATCTCGCTGGTGGTCCTGATGTTCGATACCGAGGCCGACACGCTGCGGTACGCCTCGGCCGGTCACCCCGCCACGTTCCTCTGGCATGACCGGGAGGTACGGCCGTTGCGGTCCACCGGTCCGCTGCTGATGCTGACACCCGACGGGAGGTACTTCAGTCGGGAGATCCCGCTGGCCCGTGATGACATGGCGGTGATGTACACCGATGGTCTGGCTGAGGCCCGTAATGGTGACGACCTGTTCGGTGAGGAGCGCATTGGCGACATGGTGCGCCGCAACCCAGGGATCGCCCCAGGGGTGTTGTGTAAGCAGTTGTTGGACGCCGCCAACGACTTCAGCGCCGGCCTGGTCCAAGACGATCTGGCCATTCTGGCCGTGCGCAAGGCCTGATTCGGCCGTTTCTGGTCGTCAGGAGGTCGGGTATGCCGTGGTGTGAGCCGTGCGCCCGTTTTTTAAGTCCCAACTCAGTGTCGGTAATCGGCACGTGTCCGTCGTGTGGGGAGCGAGTGATCGATGCCGACGGTGTGCCCGCCCGTTCCCAGAAGGTGCCGTGGCATTTCTGGGTGTTCGCGGGGGCGGCCGTGGTGTACCTCGGTTGGCGCCTCGTCCAGGGTCTCTGGCTGTTGGTCACCTGACCGGCTTCAGGGGGTCGGGTGGCGGGCGCCCCCGGTAGAGTGGCCGACCGCCGCGGGCTGTGGCGCAGCTTGGTTAGCGCGTCGGTCTGGGGGACCGAAGGTCGGGAGTTCAAATCTCCCCAGCCCGACAAGTAAGAATCGCCAGGG
>Ga0315328_10000253_pt1 | contig 22801 bp, 22 predicted proteins | sample M120032315metaG_FD_203462 | JGI IMG/M metagenome (GOLD analysis project Ga0315328, IMG submission 203462) | Ammonia-oxidizing marine archaeal communities from Monterey Bay, California, United States - M1 200m 32315 | ecosystem: Environmental > Aquatic > Marine > Intertidal zone | place: USA... | reverse complement strand
CCAAAAAAGTTTCCCACACATAAAGGAAATTCGAGTAGTTTTCCATTTGGATCGTTTTGTATTAAAGATGATTTGGTTATTTTAAATGGCGATTTCTGACAATTTGAGAATCCATATAATGGAGTCTTTACTGGGACAATACTACTATCATAAACATAATTTTTTTCAAGTAATGCATCTATCATCCAGGATGTATTTTCATTTATCGAGAAAGTTGGTGCTCGGAATCCTTTTGATTTACCATTAGTAAGTTTTTCAAATATATCAAGTTCTTGGATAAATTTTTCTTTGTCAAGTTCATTAAGGTTTGAATGATGCATGGTGTGAAAAGCAATTTCATGTCCATTATCGTTTATTATGTCAAGCATAGAAGGATCATGTTCCAATAATTCACCTACTATGAAGAAGGTTGCAGTAGTATGAGTTCTATCCAATAGATCAATAATTTTTTTTAGACCCTTCGCCATTTTTGGTGTTTTTTCAAAATTTTTTACAAATGGTTGTACAAGCTGGGGATGATACCAATCCTCAAAATCAATTCCCAATAAATTTTTGTTCATGTTAATGATCTATTTTCTTTACAATTCTAGCAGGATTGCCAACAACAACACAGTAATCAGGAATATCTTGAGTTACAACACTACCAGAAGAAATTATTGAATTTTTTCCGATAGTTACACCCAAAGTGATTATTGCCCCAGGATTGATCACTGCGCCTGATTTTATATTAATCTCTCCGGTTTTTCTTGGGTAATCACCTTGTTTTAAAAATAAATTTGCAGTGGGATTATTGTGTGCGAATAACATGGAATAGGAACCTAATGTTACATTATCTCCAATAGTAATTAATTCTGGATACATTAAATCTATTAATGCATAAGGATTAAAGTGACAATGTTCCCCAATTTTTACTCCTCTCAGTCTTTGCATCTTTATTGCAAATCCAGAATGTGTAGAATGAAATGCTAGACTATGATGCAGCCATGATCTCATATAATTAATTCTAAGTTTTAATCTTCCACTTATACCGGAATATCCACGATATTCCATCAATTCTTGTTCATTGATTTTAAAGGTGTCATTAGATAATTCTTCGAAATTACTCACACCGGAGAGAATTTCTTAATCTATCTAAATATTTCTAACAAAATGAATGAGTAACTTAGTGTGATAAATTCTAAATTCAAGAGAGTTTTTGTTCATTTAGCATGAAAAATGAAGAGAAATTGGCTTATTTTTTGAATGAGGCAAAAACGATCAAACCTGGAGATATGAAAAAGAAAGTACGTGTTGCATTTTTAGCTAGTTCTACTATCAATGGTTTTGAAGAAACAATGCGCGTGAAATGTTTTCAAAAAGGAATTGATTGTATAACTTATGTTGGAGATTATAATCAGTACAATCAAGAGATTTTAAATCAAGATTCAGGATTATACCAATTTAAACCTGACATAACATTTCTAATTTTAGATACACGACATGTTCTTGGTGAATACTTTTTTTCATGGTATTCAATTCCTCATGACGACAGACCAAGAATCATAGATACAAAAATGAGTGAAATAGAAAATATTTGTAATACATTTACAAAGAATTTTGATTCAAAGTTAGTTGTAACAAGTCTACAAATTCCAAATTACTCGCCATACGGAATTAATGAAGAAAGCATACTACAATCCCTAAAAGAAGTTATTTATGAAATTAATACAGAACTATTCCAGTGGAACAAATCTGGTAAGATATTCACATATGATTTTAATGAATTTGTAAGGAAATTTGGTGAAAACAATATTTTTAATTATAAACAATTTTTTTCAGGTGATATTAAAATTTCAACAGAGTACATACCAAGATTTGTTAATGAATTGATGGGATATATCTATGCAGTTACAGGAACTTCAAAAAAATGTATTGTACTCGATCTAGATAATACATTATGGGGCGGAGTGATTGGTGAAGATGGATTTGATAATATCAAATTAGGTGATAATCCTGTAGGTCGTTCATTTGTTGAATTCCAAAAAAGATTACTTGCATTAAATCAAAGAGGAATAATTTTAGCGATAAATAGTAAAAATAATTTTGATGATGCGATTAAAGTAATTCAAAAACATCCAAACATGATCTTAAGAGAAGATAATTTTGCATGTGTGAAAATTAATTGGGATGACAAAGTTTCAAACCTTCAAAAAATTGCTGAAGAATTAAACATTGGTTTAGATAGTATGATATTCTTTGACGATGATCCAATTAATCAAGAATATGTAAGAGAATCTTTGCATGAAGTATTAGTTGTGGATTTACCAAAAGATTCTTCACAATATCCTCAAATTATTACAGAAATGAAAGAATTTGATGTTTTGAAAATAACTGAAGAAGATACTAAGAGAAGTGACATGTATTTGAGCCAAAAGAAAAGGAAAGAATTTGAGAATAAGATTGTGGATTATAATGAGTTTTTGAAGCATATGGATATTGAAGTTCACGTCAAAAAAGCCAATAGTTTTTCGATACCAAGAATTTCTCAATTAACATTAAAAACAAATCAATTCAACCTGACAACTAGAAGGTACCAAGAAGAGGAAGTTTCAAAATTTTCAACATCAGATAACAAAATTGTTGAATGTGTTCAAGTAAGTGATAAGTTTGGAGATAATGGAATAACAGGAACATACATTGTAGAAAAAAAGAATGATGAAGAGTGGATTATAGATACATTCCTCCTTAGTTGTAGAATAATTGGACGTGGTGTTGAAGATAGTATGATGAATCAAATTATTGAAAAGGCAAAATTGTCAGGAGTAAAGAGAATAAAAGGAGAATTTATTCCAACTACAAAAAATAAACCTGCTGAAAATTTTTATGAAAAATTAGGTTTTAAGAAAGAAAAGGATTTTTGGGTGTTTAATACGAATGATACAATTAAAAAACCAGGACATATCAAGGTGATAAAAAATGAGTGAAAAATTATATCAGATAATATCCAGAGTGTTTAATGTCGATAAAAATAGAATTAATGATGAAACTAGTCCTGAAAATTTAGAAGAATGGGATTCGTTTAATTTTTATGTATTATTAGATGAACTTGAAAATGAATTTAATATTAAATTTGATCTTGATGAAACTTTAGAGATAAAAAAAATTAGCGACTTTAGAAAGATTTTTGAAAAACATGGAATAAGTGATCTTTAATGAAATTACATCATATAGGAATTGTTGTTAAAAATATTCAAACATCACTTGGAGAATTAGGAAAATATCTAGAATTTGAAGAAACAACTATTCCAATGTTGGTAAAATCCCAAAAAGTTAACGTTTGTTTTTTAAAATCATCTAATGTATACGTAGAATTAATCGAGCCTATAGGAAATGATTCTCCTGTGAAGAAAATTTCAGAATTAGGTGGTGGTTTTCATCATCTTTGCTTTGAAGTTGATGATATATTTGAAGAAACAAAAAAAATGGAAAAAAATGGAGCAAGAGTGATTGTGGAACCAACAGAAGGATTTGAAGGTAGATTAATTTCATTTATTTTACTTGATATGAAAAATACAAATTGCAATTTAATTGAATTTGCAGAAAAAAAGAAATGAATGTTGGAATTGATCTTATTCAAATAGATAGATTTAAAAAAATTCCTTATTCTGAAAATAGATCATTTTATAAGAAAAATTTTTCTAATGATGAAATTGAATATTGTTTAAAATTTAGTGAGCCATACAAACATTTTGCAGGAAAATTTGCTGCTAAAGAAGCTACAAAAAAGACTTTAGATTTAAAATTTAACATGTTAGATATTGAAATTAAGAATATTAATTCAAAACCAGAAATAATAATTCCATTTAATGATTATGAATTTGATGTTTCAATATCACATGATGGAGATTATGCTATTGCAATAGTAATTTCTAGAAAGACAAATAGTGTGTAAAGTATTATAATTTTGTGTTTTCATCCATTTCTTTAGTAATAAAAATTTTATACCATATTTCAAATGCAGCCAATCCAAGGAATTTATTAATATATTTGACATCAAGTGCAGGATTATCAATGTGTTTGTTTATCCAGTCATCATTAATCCAACCATCTTTAACAATGTGAGCATTATCAAAAAGTGTTTTACATATTTCATGTGCATTTGATTTCCAAAGATTTACTGTATTTACATTAAAACCAAGTTTTTCTTTTGATACCAAAGAATCAAAGTTATGTTTCTTGAGTATATTTCTAAGTGGTAGTTTACCTATATTTTGTAATTCATCATATTTGTAATGAGTAGGAATTTTTATTCCATAAGAAATGAGATTTTCATTTAAGAGTGGTGCAAGTACATCTACGCTGAAATTATTAGCTATACGCGAATTAACGTGACTAAAGTTGTATAGTAGTTTGCCATTATAATCTGCAAGATATACTTGTTCTAGTCTTGACAAAGGATTATCAAAATATGGTAAAAGAAGTTGATAAATTGAATTCCAAGAGAATTGGGATTTACTCTGAAAAAGTTCTTCTTGATCTGGTACACGATCTCGTTCATGGCATGATAGATATGCAATGACCTTGTCTTTGGGAGACGTTGTCTCGTTAGTTATTGACAGAAATTTTTCATATCGGAAAGTATAACCTCCAAAAATCTCGTCACCACCATCACCAGATACAAGAATTTGTGATAAATTATGGGATTTCTTTACAACATAATACCAATGAAGATCCCAGAAAGGTAATTTGATTTGACTAATAGCAGCAGGTAATTCAGTCAAATAATTATCAATATCAATTATATGATGATTAGCTTCAAATGTTTCTGCAATTTTTGATGCATTTTGTGTTTCATCTACACTATTCGCAAATTTTATGGATATAGCATCAATCTCAATTTCAGGATTAGCTTTTCTAAGAAGAGATAAAATTAGGGTTGAATCAACACCCCCACTTAACGCAATGCATACCTTTCGTATTTTTGAGGAGTTAAGTTTTTTAGATATATTATCAAGTAAAGAAGTCTCAATGAAGTCTAGATTTACTTTTTCATTGGCAGGTTGAAAATCATTCCATGTTTTTTTTGGTAAATTAGGTTTGATGGATGGATCATATCTCAATGTTAGTATATTTACTATTGATGAAGGAGAAATGGATACGTTAGAACTTTCCACGCCCCAACCCCCTAAAAATTAATTTTGCATGTTGGGCAGTCATCGGATCAATAATTCCACGTGTATCAATTAGAATAGGATTTTTCATTTTATTAAAGAGAGAAATATCTAATTTTTTAAATTCATCATGGCCAGTAACAATTATTGCTGCATCAAAAGTAGAGATTATTTTTTCAATATTTTCTTCAACATTTATTCCAAAAACTTCTTTTGATATGAAATATGGATCATAGATACGAATTTTTGCACCTAAATTTTCTAATTTCTTAATTATTTTTTCTGCAGGAGTTAGTTGTATATCTTTAACATTTGGTTTGTAAGAGACACCAAGAATTAGAATTTCACTATTTTGGATTGATTTTTGACATTCTTTGAATGCATTTTGAGTTAGTTCTATAACATGATCTGGCATTTTTTCATTAATTTTTCTTCCAGACTCAATCATACTAAGATTAGAGCCGACACGTTTTGCAGTATTAAGTAGCTGATACGAATTAATTGGTAAACAAGGTCCACCAACACCTGCACCTGGATAGTGTACTTGGAAATTATATTTTTTCTTTGCAGCATCAAGAACTTTATTTGTATCAATTCCTAATTTTTCAAACATCAATGATAATTCACTTACAAATGCAATATTGATATCACGAAAGACATTTGTTGTTAATTTGACTGCATTTGCAGTTTTACAATCAGGCATTTCAATCAACTCAACAGAGAATACAAAATTATAGATAGCCTTGATAGTTTTTGTGATTTCATTACTTATTCCTCCAACTAATCTTGGAAGATTTGTAAAATCATGTAGGATTTCACCTGGATTTGCATTCTCAGGACAAACACCTATGAAAAAGTTTTCAGAGAGTTTTAGTCTTCCAGTTTTTGTTATAATAGAAATCATATCATCTTCAATAAATCCAGGTTCAATTGTACTCTCAACAATAACTAGTGAATTCGGAGGTAGAATTTCAGAAAGTTTTGAACCAACATTTCTTAATGCAGAATAGTCTGGTATGTTATTTTCATCCATCGGAGTTGGAAGAGACAGTAAAATAAGATCAGAGTTTGGAACTGCTTCTTCAATTTTTGTTGTTGCAGAAAAATTTTTATTTTTTATAACATTTTGAAATATCTCTTCATAACCAGGTTCATCTTTCAAAGGGAAAATTCCAGAATTAATATTCTCAACTAAAGTTTCATTAATGTCAACGCCAATTGTGGATAATCCAGATTTTGCAAAAGAAAGAGCTGTTGGAAGACCAATTCTTCCAATTCCTACAACACATACACGGAGATTTTTGGACTTTAACGAATCATTGACATCTTTAGTATTTTCCATATTGATTTTTTGATTCGACATAAACATCACTAATATTGATTTTTGAATCTAAATTGGTCTATTATAATTTTGGAATCATAGCTTTCATTCCAAAATTTTAAAAACTTAATGATAAGACAAATAATGGATTTTTGTGACCAAGATTGTAATTACAGCAGCAGGGAAAGGTACTAGATTACTCCCATTTACAAAAGAAATTCCAAAAGAAATGATGCCAATTTTCTCACAGGCATTCACAAAAAATAAAGTAGTTTTACCATTGCTGCAATATATCTATGAACAGCTCTATTCGATGAATTTTAGAGATTATTGCTTTGTTGTTGGTAGAAAAAAGAGATCAATTGAGGATCATTTTACCCCACATGAAACGTATTTGAAAGAATTAACAGGAGATTATAAAAAAATCATAAGAAATTTTTATCAAAAATTAAATAATTCGCATTTAGTTTGGATTAATCAAAATAAACCACGGGGGTTTGGTGATGCAGTAAAATGTGCTGAGAGATATGTAGGAAAAGAAGATTTTATACTCCTTGGAGGAGATGTAGTAATTCTAAGTAAATCAAAACACCCAATTCAAAGATTAATTGAGACAGCAAAAAAAAATCCAGATGCCAAAGCCATTTTACTATGTAAAAAAATTAAAGAGCCCAAAAGATATGGTGTTCCAACAGTGAATAAATTATCTAATAATTTATTCTTAGTAAAAAAAGTTGTAGAAAAACCAGATAAACCAAAATCAAATTTTGGAATTTTAGCGTTGTATTATTTTAGACCAGAAATTTTTTCTAGTCTAAAAAAGATTAGAACAGGAAAAGGAAAAGAATATCAATTAACAGATGGAATACAGAAATTAATTGATGAGAAACAAAAAGTTCTTGCGATTACATTAAATAAAAATGAGGAAGAGGTTGATGTTGGAACAGTTGAATCATATAAGAAATCACAGGAAATAACATTTAGGAAGGCATAATTATTGAGATAAATTACTCGATTATAGTATGAAAATAGCAATAATTGGATTAGGATTTGTAGGATTATCACTTGCTAGTGTTTTAGCATCTAAAGATTACAAAACCATTGGAATAGATGTTGATAAAAATAAATGTGAAAAAATTTCTAAATGTGATCTACCATTCTTTGAGCCTAATCTAGAAAGAACGTTGCGAAATGGATTAAAAAAAGGGCTTGTAATTGGTAATGATTTTTCATTGATTGATGCATGTGATTTTATTTTTGTAGCTGTCGGAACACCCCAAAGACCAAATGGTGCAATAGATCTATCAATGATCAAAAAAGCTATATCATCTATTGGGAAAATTCTTTGTAAAAATAATAAAAATCCAATAATCATAATTAAAAGTACAGTAGTACCAGGAACAATGAAGAATGTAATTTTGCCAATTTTAGAAAAAGAATCAAATAAAAAAGCTGGAGATGATTTTGGGCTTATTTCAAATCCAGAATTCTTACAAGAGAGTAACGCAATAAAGGATACAAAATTTCCACATGCAGTAGTACTTGGTGGTTATCAAACAAAATACATGATAAAAACAAAGAATTTCTTTTCAAAATTACATCCAAATACACCAATCATAATTACCAATCATCAAACTGCAGAGATGATAAAATATGCAAACAATTCATTTCTTGCAACAAAAATTAGTTTTATTAATCAGTTATCGAATATTTGTCAGAATATTTCAGGAGCAAATATTGATGATATAGCAAAAACAATTGGTCTAGATCCTAGAATCGGGAAATCATTTCTCAATGCTGGACCTGGTTATGGCGGATCATGTCTTCCAAAAGATATGAAAGCACTCATAAATTTTGCAAATAAAAGTGGAATTAATTCAACGCTTCTAAATGAAGTTGAAAAAACAAATCAAAAACAGATCACAAATATAATTTCGATTCTAGAAGAAGAAATTGGAAACCTTAAAACAAAACGAATCACTGTTTTAGGAACTGCATTTAAGCCAGAAACTGATGATATTAGAGAGTCTACATCCATAAAATTGATAAAAAAACTGTTGGAGAAAGGAGCAAGAATTACAATACATGATCCTAAAGCAATTGAAAACACCAAAAATATGTTTGGAAAAAAAATTAAATATAAAAAATCAATTATTGATTCTTTGATTAGATCTCAATGTGCAATAATTATGACACAGTGGAAAGAATATTCAAAAATAACTAATAGTACAATTAGACATATGGATAAGAAAATTATTATAGATTCAAGAAGAATTCTGGCAGATAAAAATATCAATGCAAAGTATCATGCAATAGGAATTGGATATGATAAATAAAATCAAGATTTTTGCAATATACATATCTTATAATGCAGAAAAAACACTAACTGAATTTTATGAAAATTTTCCTAAAGAGTTAGTTGACGAAATAATTTTAATTGATGATTGTTCGCAAGATAATACTTTCAAAATTGCAAAGGATTTAGGAATTAAAAGTTATCAAAATCCAAAAAACTTGGGATATGGTGGAAATTTGAAAAGAGGCATTTCAATTGCATTAGAGCAAGGAGCAGATATAATTATCGATATACATCCAGATGGAGAGTATAATCCATCAGTAATTCCTATCGCATTAGAAAAAGTTTCTAATGGCGCAGAATTTGTATTGGGAAATAGATTTACTGATGAGACAAATCCATTGCATTCAGGAATGTTCTTGTGGAAGTATATTGGGCTAAAAATTTTAAATTCTGTGGAGAAATTGATTCTAGGTAGACCTGCTACAGGTATTGATGATTTACATCAAGGGTTTAGAGTGTACACAAAAAAATTTTTAGGAAAAGTCAATTATTTAAGAAATTCAGATAATTATCTTTTTAGTTTTGAAATTGTTGCACAGGCAGTTTCAAAGAATATATCTATTGCACAGGTACCTGTCAAAACAAAATATGTGGGTAGTAAAAGAGGTGCAAGTCTCAAACATTGTATAGTATACACAACAGGTACTTTTAAGATTTTGATATTGTTCATTTTATCAAGATTAGGTAGACGAATAGAAATTTTTGAGGATTCATAATAACAAGAATGTTATACAAAGGTGGTTTTTTATGAGTATGGAAAAATCATTACAACAAATTTTTAATAAAAAACTTGTAACATTTATTTTTATTTTTATTTTTTCTTACTTAGTTTTATCATTCAATCTGGATATGCAAGGAATTGATGTGGATGAAGGATATCATCATGGGTTTTCTATGGCAATTTTTGATTTGATGACAGAAGGAAAATTTTTTGATCCATGTATTACCGGGAAGGGCACATGTGAATTAATTGATATTTCATGTCCAGGTCAAAGTTATTGGTTTGCATCAGGAGGGTTTGTGAGAGGATTTTTTGTAGGACTAGGTGATTACTTTTTTTCAGATGATGAACGAATTTACTATGCTTCATCAGACGTTGAATGTAGAAACATTCATCATAATACAGGAATATCGGGCGAAAGTATGCCATCACAATCTGAACTTACAGCAGCAAGATTTTTCTCTCCAATCTTTGGGGCATTGGTTGTTTCAGTGTCTTTTCAAATTGGGAAGATATTATTTAATAGACCTGTCGGCATTACGTTTGCATTAATTTTACTATTTCATGCAATATGGATGCATTATAGTAGAACTCTACTTCTTGAAGTTTATACAAGCTTTTTTGCTATTATAGGAATTTTTTTATTGTTATATTCACTGAATCAAACAAAAAATATTACTATAAAATATTTTATTTTAAGTGCTATATTTATTGGAATTGCATTAAATATAAAAATTACATCAATAGAAATTGTACCATTTTTAATCATCATAATATTTTTTAGAAATTCCTGGAAAGACAAATTAAAATTCAAAGATTTTTTGGATAAAAAGAAGTTTTTAAAATCATCAGTTTTTTTTGTAATATTTTTCGGAATTGTTGGCGCAACATTTTTTGGAATAAATCCATATTATTATGATAGTCCAATAGAGCAATTTAAAAAACAATTTGGTGATGCTAAATCAGAGTACTCCATTCTTAAATTACCATGGGAAAATCCAAAAAGAATAATTTTGCCAATTGTTGAAAGTGCTACTATACTACCAATATTTGAGATATACTATACTTTTTCAGGTGATGAAATGCCGACGTCACTTAAATTTACAAATGAGGATGGTGTTGAAGAGACAGCTGGAAGCACATTTTCAAGTGTTCCATTATCAGTTTTTTTCATTATAGGCATAGGATTACTTCTATGGAAAATTAGTAGGAAAAAAATAACATATGGAGAATTTGTAATTATCTCATGGTATGTTAGTATTTTTATAATTTTATCATCAATAATTGAATCTTATAACTCCACTAGACATTTTTTGCCAATAGTTTTTCCAATGATTCTAATTATGGCATATGGTTTTACCAAGTTCTTAAATATAATAATTAACTATAAGGAAAAAATTATTCTGATCATACTAACATTCTTTGGGCATTTTGTCACAGTTATGATATTTTGGGAATATATTTATTTTAAACCTGAATTTGTTTGGAGATTACCAAGTATTTGTGTTAAAGAAGAGACAATAGATGTTTGTATTAGAGAACATGTTAGTTTAAGCGAAGCACTTGGTGAACCAATTGTTTTAGTGTCAAGCATAATTTTCGTAATTTCTATTGTAGTATTTTTTATTAAAAATCGAATTTTTCTTAAGAATAGTTAAAGATTTAGACTGGGATAAAAAGAAAAAGTTATGAAATATCTAGTTACTGGTGGAGCAGGATTTATTGGTAGCTACATCACGAAACATTTGGTAAATCATGGGGATTCTGTTGTTGTATTAGATAATCTATATACTGGAAAGAAGAAAAACTTGGCTGATATTGAAAATAAAATAGAATTTATTGATGGCGACATTAGAGATTTTAAATTACTTGAAAGTATAATGAAAAATACTAAAGGAGTATTTCACCAAGCAGCACTTGCCTCAGTACCAGAATCATATACAATACCAGAAAAATATGATGATGTTAACGTAAATGGTACTGAAAATATTTTCAAACTAGCAAAACAATTTGGCTTAAAAGTAGTATATGCAAGTTCATCTAGCGTTTATGGAAATCCAAAAAATATTCCAATGAAGGAATCTGATGAAAGTAAACCAATTAATCCTTATGCTAAAACAAAAGCTGACAAAGAAAAATTAGCCATAAAATACTCAGGAATGGGAGTGGATATAATTGGATTACGTTATTTCAATGTATATGGAATAGGACAATCAAAAGAATATGCAGGAGTTATAAAATTATTTTTAGAGCAAATTAGAGATAAATTACCACCTAATGTTAATGGAGATGGAACACAGTTTAGAGATTTTGTTCATGTAAGTGATGTTGTAAAAGCAAATATTTTATCAATGGATAGTAATGTGCCAAATGGTTTTTTTAATGTGGGAACTAATTCTTCAATAACAGTTTTAGATTTAGCTAAATTAGTTATTGAACATGCAGGATTAGATATCAAGCCGGTATTTAGACCCGCTCTCAAAGGTGATGTTCATAAATCGTTATGCAATAATCAATTAATTAGAGAAAAAATTGGATGGACACCAACAATCAAGCTTGAAGACTGGTTAAAGGAAATAATTACTTTAAATAAAATTGATGAAGTTTAGGTAATAATTTAATCTTTAATCTAGATGAAATATATTTTATTGAATCAGTTATTTCAGTTTTTGTTAGAAAGTTTAATCCATAATTTCAATGCAGGAATAAAAAATTCAGAGACCCATTTGAATTTTATATTAGACATATTCTCTTTCCATTCTACCGGAAATTCTTTAACAGAATATCCTTTACGTTGTGCAACAATAATTAGTTCTACATTACCAAAACCAGTGTTACTATCAACAAAATTAAAGAGTTCTAATCCAACGTCTTTTTTTATTATACGAAATCCACAATTATTGTCTTTTATTTTAGATTTTAAAAGAAAATTTATTAATATTGAATTAAATGCCTTGCTTAGGAATAATCGTCCAAATGTTCTTTTAGCTGAGCTTGTATCAAGATATCTGGAACCAGTAACAAAGTCATAATTTTTTGCATGAAATAATAATTCTTTAAAATATGACATATTAGTAGAAAGATCAACATCCAAATGAGCAACAAATTCACCTTTTGCAAGATTAAATCCTTCTCGTATTGCATTTTCGAAACCTGATTCATTAAGATGTACAGCTGAAACTGAACTAAACTTCTCAGATAATTGTTGAGCAATTTTATATGTTTTATCTGTGGAACCATTTTCTACAATAATAATTTCATATGAAATATTTTCAGCATCAGCAACCTTCATTGTTTCTTTCACACAATGTTCTATTCCATTCTCTTCATTATATGCTGGAAGAATAATGGAAAGATGGAGTGATTTTTCTCTTGACATAACACTTTCATTTTAGTCTATAATATTAATCGGATTAAATTAAAACAGGATTTTTTGATAAATAATTATAAATAATATCAGAAATGTTTGAAATTGAATGGAATCGATGAAAGTAAGCTCATGCCAATATAATTATATCTACGGAAAGCAAATTCAATTGCCATATAGTATTGCAATGTTATACACATATGTTAAATCTCAAAAAGATTTAGGTGATAAATTTCATTTTGAGAAAACATTTGTTTTTAGAGATAAGGTGAATGAAGATATCGAAGAATGTAGTGACTCAGATATTCTATTATGTTCGTGTTATGTATGGAATTGGGAAATAACTACTCATTTGGCAAGAGAAGTAAAAAAACGAAATCCAAATTGTTTGATTGTTTTTGGTGGTCCACAAGTCCCTGATTTTACGGATGGGTTTTTTGAAAAATATCCATTTGTGGATATATTGGTTCATGGTGAAGGAGAGATTATTCTTAAAAATCTATTGAGTACTTATTTAGATGATAAAGATTGGTCAAAAGTAAAAGGTATTTCTACGAAAACAATGAGAACAATGCCGGAAGAACGTATTAACGATTTAGACGAATTACCATCACCTTATTTAACAAATTTAATTTGGGATATTGCAGATAAGGAAAGTGAATATCAATGGGATTGTTGTTGGGAAACTAATAGAGGTTGTCCATATCAATGTACATTTTGTGATTGGGGAATGGCAACATTTACCAAAACAAGAAAATATCTTGAGGAAAGATTGTTTAAAGAGATTGAATGGTTTGCGGATAATAAAATGAGATATATCCATGGGTGTGATGCAAACTTTGGAATTTTTCTAGAAAGAGATCTTCGTATAGCCAGAAAATTGAAAGAAGTATGCTTAGAGAAACATTATCCGACAAAATTCTTTGTGGCCTGGGCAAAAAATACAACTGATCAAATTCTTCCAATTGCACGAGAATTACGAGATGGTGGAGTTCTAGGAGGAGTAACATTAGCAGTTCAGTCTCTTGACCCAGAAACTCTGAAAATTATTAAACGAGCTAATATCAAATTTTCTAAGTTTTCAGATCTAACAACAACATTTCGTGCAAATGAAATTCCAACATATACTGAAATAATTATTGGATTACCAGGAGAAACTCTTGAAAGTTTTAAACATGGTTTAGAAATTATCGGTCAAACAAAACTTGATACTGTTTTAATACATAATTGTAGTGTTTTGCCTAATGCACCAATGAATCTACCTGATTATAGAGAGAAATACAAAATAAAAGTAATTAATTCTCCAATGTACTTAGGACATTCTTCAATACATAAAGATGAGATATTAGAAAATGAAGAAATTGTTGTAGGTGCAAGTTCATACACATTTGAGGATTTAATTGAAATGAGAATATACGGATGGGTTTTTACAACATTCCAAAATCTAGGAGTTTTTCAAGAAATTAAAAATTATTATGAACAAACACATGGATTAACAATTGTATCATTTTTTGAAACAATTTTAGAATATTGTAGAACAAGAGACTCTATGTTAGCTGATGAATTAAAAATTGTTGAGAAACATATCCGAGATGGTTTTTCAGGAAAGGGATGGGATCATCATGCACCAGAGTTTGGTGACATTACATGGCCTATAGAAGAAGCAAGTTGGTTACGTTTAGTACCTAACAAAATGAAATTCACAGAAGAAGTTTCTAAATTTATTAATTTCTTAGAAGAAAAATTTGATTATGGTACATCTAAGGATATTACAGATGATTTAGTAAAACTAGAAGCATTTTTGCTTACAACCAAAGATGATAATATGGAGATAAAAATAGAAGAATTCAAGTTTGATTGGAAAGAATTTTTTGTTAATACTAGTAATGAATTAAAACAATCTGAGAAAAAATATTATTATAGAAATTTGGTGAGAGAGACTGATCCTATAACATGGTGCTATAGAACATTATTTTGGGGAAGAAAACAAAGAAGGTATAAGTTCAATCCAGAAAATCTTAAAGAAAATGAATCAGATGTTGGAATTGACGCAAATCGTTTGATAAGAGAAGTTAAACCTATTGAAGCATAATTTCATTAGTACATTACGCATCAGTAATATATTTTTTAAACCAATCAAAAGTTTCTTTTAATTCTTCACTAAGAGTTTTTTTTGGATTATAACTAAATATCTTTTGTATCTTATCTAGATTTGGTTTGAAATATTTTGTTTCAGAATCACGTGGTGAAAGTTTAAGAATATTAATTTTGTTATCAAATAAACTGGCTAATCTTTTTGCCAATTCAATCACTGTAATATTTTCACTTGAACCAACATTTAGAATAGTATTTTTGGTTAATTTAGGATTCTGAATAATTTTATCTATAATATCAATCACGTAATCTATGTAAACAAGATTCAAAGTTTGTTCCCCACCATAAACAGAAATTTTTCTTTCTTTTAATGCACTATTTAACATGAGACCAACTACGGAAGATGGTGAAAAAGGACCAAAGATATTAGATGGTCTAATAATTGTATAATCAAATCCAGAAGTTATTGCACTTGACTTTATCAGGATTTCCGAAAGTACTTTTGTTTTTCCTAACACATTGTTAGGACTTAGTATATCAGTTTCAGAACTTTTTTGATCAATAGTTTCACCATAAACCTCTCTAGATGATGTAAAAATTATTTTTGAATTTATTTTTTCACACGCCTTTATAATATTACTCAGCCCAACAATATTTGTTTGATGGGCATTATCAGGATTATTTTCACAATCTCTTAGATAACCAAAATTTGCTAGATGCAATATGACATCCGGATTATACGATACAATCTTTTCAATAATTGAATTATTGATTATGTCATGTGAGTCTATAGTGATATTTTTTGTATCAAAAGTAATTTTTAATGAATTATTATTATGAGTTAATGCTACTATATCATAATTATTATGAAATTTATTAAGAAAATTTGTTCCTATGAACCCATTTGCACCTGTAATTAATAATTTTAATTTAGTAGAGTTTTCAATGTTCATATCAATATTTGATATACAAACTTTTAGAATTTACTATCTAGGAATTTAATCCAGCCATACATGGATTCCGCTACTTTTTCAAAGAATTTCAATGAATTATCATTTTTGCTTGTTTTATCAAGCCAATCAGCAATTTCTAAAAAGCATGAAGTATAATCATTAGTTTCCAAGTTTAGTTCAGATAAATTATTCCAAAGAAATGAATTCATAATGTCACCTTTATCCTCAAATTTTACATCAATATTTACATCACGTGTTCCTTTTTCATGAGACACAACTGGAAAACCAGCACTCATTCGTTTATCTAATTTATCTAAGATTTTTTTTATGAATAATCCTGACCAGATGTCATCATATCTTGCAACACCAAAACCGTCAGGTTCTTGATATGTATATGGAAATGCAGGTATTACTTCTTTTAGGAAAGATGTATTCATTCCACAGACTGTAGTGAATTGGTTTTTTGGTATAATATAATCCTGAACAACTTTACTTTGATTGCATAATGGTTCAGGAATTTTTCCATCTTTACTGGATAAGATATTACTAATTGTTCTTGCAGGTAGATCTAGGTCACATTCCCATAATCCTTGATTAACTACAATAGGTGCTTTTTTTGCAATATCAGTTGGATGACCACGTGCACCATGAGAAAATACATCAGATGGGATATTTGAAAATGCATTTAGAATATTAAAATAATCATGAGATGATGATTTTAGTCGATTAATATGATCAGTAAAATATGTGTCCGATTTTGGAAAACAGTCATCATCTAGATTTACAATAACATCATAGTTTTGTTGTAATGCGTAAGCAAAACCAAAATTTCGTTTTGTGTGTCTATTAAAAATCCAAGATTTTTCAAAAACTTCCTTATCATTAAACTCTACAGTTCTTTCATATTTTTTTTCTAATTTTTTTTCTGAAATTATAATAAAATCAACATCTTGTGGAGCAATTTCAAGAAAACTTTCAAGGCATTTAGGACCTCTCATTGATGGGATAACAACTGCAGTTTTCATTATTTTAACATCAATTAAAGATAATATAAATTAGTTAAACATTTCATGGAATTTTTTGTAATCAATTTCAAATGTTTTCACTTTGTATTCTTGGAATCCATTTTCAGTTGAATCGAATATTTTTATCAGATATGGAAAATCATTTTCATAATTATATAATTTATCAAAATAGGTTTTAACATTAGAATTACCTACACTGATGTAACGTAAACCTAAAGATTCCCCATTAGCCATATAACCTTCGATTGAATTTTCTACTAATTCAGAGTCACGTAATACATACAAATTACTAGGAGATAGTGATGTCATAGTATCAAATTTATTAAATGACATATCTGTTGTCAGTTTAAAATTTTTAAATTTTCCATTTGATTCATTTAGTAATGTAGCCCAAACCCAATCAGAATCAACACCTTTAGACCATAATAATTTTCCATCTAAATTATTTATAAGATAGCTCGAATATGTCATAATTTCTTCATTTTTTAATGAATTTGGTTTTCCATATCCAAAATCATCTATTCCATATACAACAGTAATAGATGATAAAATAACAAATGACATGAATATGCCAATTATGATATTTTTATTTCTGAAAATTTTAAGAATTTTTCTATTGTCAATTACTTTTATGATTGTATAAACTGAAAAAATTATTAATATTGGATAAAGATGGAATAACATTCGTCCTGCAGACATTGTATAGTAAACAGATATCATGAGTAACAATGTAGAAAACATTAACACACAAATAGAAATTACATATCTTTTTTCAATACCAGATGATTTTAAAGATAAAATAATTCCAATCGGAGCTAAAAATATCAGAAATGGGAGTAATGAAACACCCCATACTCTCATTATTTTTTCAAAACCTGTTGAAAAAATTTCAGAATAATTGATTGATTGGGAAAAACTCTTAGTACCATCTACCAATACAACATCTGGACTTTCAAAATAAAGTGGATTGTCATATTGAGAATTTCTAATTGACAGAATTGGAGATATTACAATTAATAATAATACAAGACAAATTAGAAAATATGGAATAGATTTTTTGAAATTTCTATACTGAATAAAATAGATAATTATGAATGGCGGGATAACTAAAAGTCCTGGAAATCGAATCCAAAAGAGAATACCTAATAAAATAAATGAAACAAATATCATTTTGTTCAGATTTTTACTAATTAGAAAATGTATAGCAACAACAAAAACAAGTATGAATAAAGGTTCAGAGTAGCCTAAAGTTGAATTGTAACTTAATTGTGGAATAAACCCGAATATAGCTGCTCCTAGTATAGAATATTTTTCAGAAAAGAATTTTCTACTGAAAAAATATACAGGAACTATTGTAATTAATGAAAGAACAATACTAGCTATACGAGAGATATTAACATAATCAAGGTATTCATTAGAATCTAGAATAGAAAATAAGGGAGAAAGAAAAAGATTCCAACCTTGTGTTTTAGTAGGAGTTTCTAAATAATTTCCCTGACTATTAGCCATAGCTCGTAGGACATAGATCCAATTATCACCGGTTTCAGGTACAGAAAAATCAACTAAATAGAGTTTTATGAATAAGGATGACAAAATAATTAAGCAAAGATACGCAATAATAGTTTTTTTTGACATTGACATATTTTAAAATTAGAAAGCTACCTTTTAGAACTTACTAATGTAAATTATGTGTCATTTGTATTTTTTAATTTAATAATTTCTTCTGCGGCAAACATAAGATTCTTGTTTTTATTTACAAGAAAACTTTTGCAACCAGCAGTTTTTGCTGCATCAATATCAGTTTGACTATCACCTATAAACCAACTTTGTGTTAAATCAATATCAAATTCTTGTGTAGCTTTCAATATTAAACCTGATTTAGGCTTTCTACAATAACAATTTTCATCAGGTTTATGAGGACAAAAATATATTGCATCTATTGATGTATCATATTTATGCAAAACATTTTTTAAATTATTATGAATTTGGTTTAAGTTATCAAGTGTGATTATTTTTCTATTAATTACAGATTGATTTGTAATAATTATTATTAGAAAATTATTTTTCTTTAAAAGACTTATTGCACTTGGAACAAAATTAAAGATTTTAAATTCATTAATATTTTTTACATAATCATCTCGTTTATGATTTATTACTCCGTCTCTATCTAAAAATATGGCAGCTCTTGACATTAGTATGAAAAAACTGGATTACCTTTTTTTCGTAATAATGTAGTGAGAAGGTGACATATCAACAAGTGCATTGTTTCTATTGTTAACATATCAGAATTAGGAATGTTAAGATTAATTTTTGTTATTTTGGATAACAAACCACCATCTTTTCCTGTAAAGGAAATAGTTGTTGCCCCCATTTTGTTTGCCAATTCAGCAGCTTTAACCACATTTGGAGAATTTCCACTTCCACTAATTGCAATAACAATATCATCATTTTGTAAAAAATTTTCTAATTGACCAGAAAAAATATTTTCATATGAGGTATCATTAGACCATGCTGTCATAACAGGAATATTATCAGTGAGAGAAATTGCACGAAAACGCGGTGAATTCTCAATCATGCTTGTTTTTTGCAAATCAGATGTAAAATGTGATGAGGTTGAAGCACTACCTCCATTTCCAAAAATAATTATTTGATGCTTGTTTTCCCTAGCAATTTCTAAGATATCTAATATTTTTTTTATTACATCAGTATGTTCAGATTTAATTTTAGATATACAATCTATTTGCTCATCTAAATTTTTTATAATATCTTCAATATCACTCATATTACATCATTTTTTCATATGTCGCCAACATCAACGACTTTTGCGCCATCTTCAGTAAATCTAAATTCAATGTTTTTCACACCAATTTTTGCCATATTTCTTATAATACTTTTGTGCTTAGATTTTTCTGCATATACGTATAGATGACCACCGCCACCTGCGCCAGTAACTTTCATTGCGCCAGCACCTAAAGAAAATGCTTTTTTGATAATTAAATCAATTTTTTTATTAGTTATTCCAGACGCATATTTTTTCTTTTCAATCCAAGATTGTTTTAATATATCTTGAAATAAATTGAGATCATTTTTTCTTAATGCATCATACATTTCTAGCGTTAATTCTTTAACTCTATGTAATGCATTAATTGTTTCTAATTTATTTTTATTAATATTTTTTAATTGTTCAGAAAGTATATCATAAGATGGTTTTCTATTTCCAATAAAAAATAGCATAGAATTTTTTTCTATTTCATTTCTTGTTGATTTTTTTAATTTAATTGGCGTAATTGTGACTTTATTTTTTGTGTATTTGTAAAGATTTATTCCTCCAAATGCAGAAGCAAACTCATCTTGTTTTCCAATATTCCATTTTAAATTATAATTACCAATTTTATATGCTGTCATAGCGATTCTATTTTTAGACCATTTTTCATGTTTCATTTTACTAATCACATTTACAATATTTGTTGCAAGTGATGATGATGAACCAAGACCAGAACCTGCAGATACATCAGTGCAGATAAAAATATCTAGTCCTTCTTTAAATTTTAGTTCTTTTAAACATGCTAGAGGTATTTCATGTCCCCACAAAGGTTTAATTTTTTTATATGATCTTGGAGAAAGATGAGATGCAAAATCTGGAGAAAATCCTTGAAGTAAATCATCATTTCGATTTTTTGCAATAACATATGTGTACAAATTGATTGAAGTGGATATCGAATATCCTGTGTGAGTATTATGATAATCTTCAAAATCTGTTCCACCACCAGAGAAACTAATTCTAAGTGGTGACCGTCCTAACAGCATATACTAAATTATATTTTGTATGTATTTATTAATTGGTTTATTAATTGGTAACTTCAAAATAAAATATGAATTTTGATAAATTCTCTGGATTGAATGTTTTAGTAACTGGTGCAGATGGTTTTATTCCAAGTTTTGTTTGTGACAGATTGGTTGAATTAAATTCAAATGTGACTGCATTAGTTAGAAGAAATTCCAGCAATGTAATAAAATCAATTCCGCATTTAAAAAATCATGTTAAAATAAGATGGGGGGATATGACAGATTTATCATTATTAATTCAAGAAACAAAAGAGATTGATGTCATTTATCATCTTGGTGCACAAAGTCATGTTCAATATTCCTTACATAATCCCTTAGAAACATATGTTACAAATTCTGTTGGTACTGCAAATGTTTTAGAGGCTGCACGAATTAACGATGTAAAAAAAGTTGTTCATGCAGGTAGTGCCGAAGTTTATGGTAAACCAAACAAAGTTCCAATTACAGAAGATAATGAACTTGTACCAAGAAGTCCTTATGCTGCGGCAAAAGTTGGGTCTGATAGATTGATGTTTTCATATTATTGTACATATGGCATGCCAGTTGTAATGTCAAGATTTTTTGGGATTTATGGTCCAAGACAAAGTATTGAAAAAGCCATACCAAAATTCATACTCAAAATTCTGAACAAAGAACCGCCAGTCGTTTATGGTGATGGAAAACAAAGTAGAGACTACATGTATGTGACAGATGCTGCAGATGCTTATGCAAGACTTGGAATTGCAGATGATGTTGATGGAAAAGTTATCAATATTGGTACGGGAACAGAATTAACAATTGCAGATTTAGCACAAAAATTAATAGATTTGATGGGTGCAGATATGAAACCCATTTTTTCAGGAAAAATTAATCCAGGTGAAGCAGGTAGATTATTTACAGATCCAACTAATTGTATGAAAAGATTAGATTGGAAACCAGAAATAGAATTGGAAGAAGGTTTGAAAAATACGATTGATTATTTTATTAAAAACAAAGAATTGTATAAAGATCTAGATGTTGTAATGTAGTTATACGATTTTAAAAAATAAAAAGTACTTTATAGAAGTTTAGAAAATTTATCCGATCAAATATCACTTTAGAAATTTATAGAGAGAAAATTACGATATTCTATGGGCTTAGCACCAAATAGGGAATATCAAAAATTTACGAAGTATTTTACATTTTCATGTGTTGATTTACTAATTTTTGTTGAAAAAGAGATTTTACTTACAAAAAGAATAATTAATCCTTTCAAAGGGTATTGGCATCTACCTGGTACTATTATTGCTCGTAATGAAAATATGAAAGATGCTGTAAAAAGAGCAGCTATACAAGAGTTAGGAAAGGACATAATTATAAAAAAACAGCTTGGTACATACGAAAGTATAACTCCACTTAGACATGATATATCCCACGCATTCTTGGTTAGATTTAAAAAATCAGATCCTGTAAAGTTAGATTTTCAGAGTCAAGAATATAGATTTTTTAAAAAATTACCAAAAAAAATTCCTTCACATCATAAAAAGATGATTTTGGATTCGTGGAAATTAAAATAATTCCTGCGTAGTCAAAAAGTAGCGTGCAAACTATGTTGATATTGTTATTTAATAGAATTAAAATATATGAATAAAATTGACGAGACCTAGTTACAAGTTGTACGAGTAGATATTATAGTTAAGAGATTTAAGGAAAGATGTTGAAACAGATTCAAAGTGATGTTCATAAATGAAAATTCCATTTTTTGTTCAAGAGTTTACTGAGGAAATGGAAAATGCAGCGCTTGAAGCATTAAGAAATGAATCATTTGTTGGGGGAGAAAGTGTTTCAAAATTTGAAGAAGAATTTGCAACATATACTGGAACCAAATATGCAGTGTCAGTTAATTCTGGAAATAGTGCATTACAAATTTCATTAATGTCTTTAGGAATTTCAGATGAATCAAAGGTTATAACACCAACAAATTCATTCATTGCTTCAGCAAATTGC
>Ga0315328_10000251_pt1 | contig 22845 bp, 18 predicted proteins | sample M120032315metaG_FD_203462 | JGI IMG/M metagenome (GOLD analysis project Ga0315328, IMG submission 203462) | Ammonia-oxidizing marine archaeal communities from Monterey Bay, California, United States - M1 200m 32315 | ecosystem: Environmental > Aquatic > Marine > Intertidal zone | place: USA... | reverse complement strand
GAGCTTCAGGAGATTGTACAACTAGTCGGCTCCGACGCTCTTCCTATGGACCAGCAATTGACACTTGAGGTTGCACGAATGATACGCGAATTCTTCCTGCAGCAAAACGCCTTCCATGATGTCGACACATTCAGCCAATTGGATCTCCAATACGAAATGGCTAGGGCTATCTTGACTTTCCAAGAAGAGTCCGAGAAAGCAATGGCTGGCGGTGCTGGCCTAGAGGATGTAGTCAATGTCCCTGCGCGTACTGACCTGATGAGAGGTCGTTTTGAGGAGGGCTATGCAGAACGCATTGGAGAATTGCTCGGTGAGATGTCTAAGCAGATTGCCGAGACTATGGAGGATAACTAAGGGGGTGCCATGAATGAGCGGAAAAGAATACAGAACAATTACTGATGTAAAGGGGCCATTGGTCTTCCTAGAGAAGACAGAGCCTGTAGCCTACGGCGAGATTGTACAACTACGACTCTCAGATGGAACAATGAAGAATGGACAAGTGCTGGATACTAGTGATGATCAGGTTATCGTACAGGTCTTCGAGGGAACTGCATCCGTAGACAGGCAGACAGGGGTTAAGTTCCTCGGAGATGTCTTCAGACTTCCTGTTAGCAAAGGACTAATCGGACGCATTCTAGACGGCGCGGGAAAGCCTAGGGATGGAGGTCCAGAGATTGTGGCCGAGGATATGGCCGACATCATCGGTGCCGCCATCAATCCTTACAGCCGCGAGAGTCCAGAGCAGTTCATCCAGACAGGGATATCGGCTATCGATGCCTGTACAAGTCTGGTACGTGGGCAGAAGCTACCGATATTCTCAGCATCAGGTCTACCTCATAACGACATAGCGTTGCAGATTGCTAGGCAAGCTAAGCTAGTGGGCAGTGACGACGACTTCGTCGTAGTTTTCTGCGCAATGGGAATCACCGCCGAGGAGTACAATTTCTTCGTACACGATCTTGAGAGAACTGGCGCACTGGAGAATGCTGCACTATTCGTGAATCTGGCTGATGATCCTGCGGTTGAGCGCCTGATTACTCCAAGACTAGCTCTTACTGCTGCCGAGTATCTGGCATTTGAGCACGATTATCACGTTCTCGTTATCTACACTGACATGACAAATTACTGCGAGTCTCTAAGACAAATCGGAGCCGCCCGCGAGGAAGTCCCTGGGAGACGTGGATATCCTGGATACATGTATACCGACTTAGCTATGCTATACGAGAGAGCAGGCATGGTGAAGGGCAAGAAAGGGAGCATTACTCAGTTCCCAATTCTAACTATGCCAGGAGACGATATAACACATCCAATACCCGATCTTTCTGGATATATCACTGAAGGACAAATTGTGATTTCCCGAGAACTTCATCAAAAGGGAATTTACCCCCCGATCAACGTTCTACCGTCTCTATCAAGGCTGATGAACGCCGGAATTGGAGAAGGTAAGACTCGAGAGGACCACAAGTCGGTTTCCGACCAACTTTATGCTGCCTACGCAGGAGGTAGGGAACTCAGAGGATTGGTGGCTATTGTCGGAGAGGACGCACTCAACGAGCGTGACTTGCAGTTGCTGAAGTTCTCAGATATCTTTGAGGACCAGTTCCTCAGGCAAAGCCGTGACGAGGACCGCTCGATAACAGAGGGCACGCTCGACCTTGCGTGGGATCTCTTGACCAATATCGACACGAAGTACCTCGTCAGGTTGGATCAGAAGTGGATAGACAAGTATCACCCAACTGAGAGCAAGTCGTGAACCGGAGCTAGAGGGCGCTGAGGAGGTAAAACATGGCTCTGGACATCAAGCCAACCAGATCAGAGCTGATTAACCTCAAGCGGCGCATCAAGCAGACCCAGAATGGCTACAACCTACTCAAGATGAAGCGGGACGGGCTGTTCCACGAGTTCAGGACACTACTCTCCGAGATGATAGAGGCCCGTGAGGAACTGGTCGGCACCTACCGGGAAGCAGTCCAGTCAATCAGCCTAGCCAGTGCCCTTGAAGGCGGTCTCGCTGTCAAGAGTGCAGCCATAGCCATCTCGCGCCACCCCGAGGTCACTGTGACGCCACGCAACATCATGGGAGTCGTTGTGCCGAGCGTGGTCGGAACCAACCTGACCACCTCGATAGATGAGAGAGGAACTGGGCTGATCGGAGGCTCGGCATACATAGACGAGGCGTCCGACTCGTACTCCACTCTAATCGAGAAGATTGTCAAGGCCGCCGAGATGGAAGCGACATTGAAGAGGCTCCTTGTCGAGATTGAGGCGACCAAGCGGCGAGTCAACGCGCTTGAATACGTAGTCATCCCTCAGATGGAAGAGGCGCGGAATTTCATCCAGCTTCGTCTTGAGGAGATGGAGCGCGAAGAGACGTTCCGTCTGAAGCGCTTCAAGAACAAGTGAAACGGCGAACTCTGTTCGCCGTGTGCCCGTGCGAGGGGTCAAAACAGACCTCCCCAACCCAATCTTGAGGGTCCACCATGACTGAGGCCGAAATTCACCCGCTGGACACCGAGACATGGGGCCAGCACGAACTGCTCGAGGTAATCTGCTCGAGGTACTTCGTCCTCGGTAGTCAGGGCTTGGCAGAGTACTCATGGGAAGTCAACGGCAGGGAGGGCCGAAGTCCTAGTGCATCCTTGCGCTCACTGAACAGGCATCTCAAGGATCTCAGCCTAATTGCAGTGTTAGATGAGGGAGACCCCCCTCTGCTCAGCGTTGGTGGACTGCCATCGCAGGTGATGGTGATGCCAGCTTGGCAACAGGCTCTGGTATGGGTCCTAGTCACTGGGTTCGTGACCATGGCAGGAGCCCTCTGGGTTACTCATCTCAATCCCTCTTCGGCGGCTTTGGAATCAGCAGTCCTGCAAACCTCTCTTGTGTTCTTCGCCCTCCCTGTAGTGGGATCAGTTCTGCTCGCAAGTTACGCCCGCATCTTCGTCTCGGACGCGTTCGAGGTCGAGTCGAATCACCTGATTCCACTCGCCTTCCCGGTGATGTCGCCCGAATGGCCGTTCAGCCTGATATCTGCTATAGGCCAGATGAGGCCCGACCTGCATCCCATCCCCAATCGACGCGCTCTCGGATTCATCGAACTGACCACGCCGACGGTGATGTTCGTCTGTGGCTCGATACTGACCATCCTCGGTCTCGGTATGACTTCCAATCAACCTCCGACCTACGAGGCAGCCCCGATAGTGGTTGACACCAATTTTTTAGTGGACATCCTCGGATCCGTGATACTGCCTTCTGACGTGGCTCTGAAACTCCAGTGGATACATCCAACCGGACTGGCCGGCATCGCACTCTCGCTTGCGGGATGGGCGCTCTTGCTCCCTATTCCTGGGTTCCCGGGTGACCGGATAATGCACGCCTTAATCGGTCCAGAAGACATGCAGGAAGGCAGCAACCAGACGTCCATTTTCATCGCGACTCTCGGTTTCGCGCTCCTCATCTTCATCAGCACGGAATACTGGCCATGGCTCCTACTGGCCGCCATCGCTGCGTGGCGCAGGTTCAGTCCCGAACAGATGCCATCTCCTTACATCGTCGACGAGTATGCAGGACTCGACGAGATTCAGATGCGACAGATTGCCTCGTTGACGCTGGCCATCCTCCTGTTTGGCTTCCCAGGTCTTGAGCCCAGTTACGAGATGGAGGATTGGGACAGAGGTCTGTCTACCGAATCTTGGCCCACACATATTTCCTTTGAGGATGGGAATGCCGAGGTCGAGTTGACGCTCGAACCAGTCGGGGTGATGCCCGTCTCCGGCTGGCTACAGATGCGCATCGAAGGAGCTCCGTTCGGGGGCTGGCAGATTGATTCAGAGTGCATGGACGAAAGGGAAGTATGTCGTTTCGACGATATTACTCAGGCCTCGCCCGGTAGCGTTTCTGTCAGCATGAATCGTAATCAAATGGAGGCTAGTGAGCAGACATTCAGACTGGTAATCCTTCTCGATGTCGCCGATCACGTCTCTGAGTACGCCATAGTGTTCCATCCGACAGGGGTGACTTCACCGATAGACCCGCTCTGGGTGATGGTCGAAGACACACAGACTCCTAAGATATGCGTCGAGATTATGGTCGTCGAGGGAGACTACGTCAACCTGACGAACAACGACCCGTTCTGGTCATTCGAGAACGAGACCTCTCTAGGTCCCGGAATTCATGATTTATGCATGCGAGGTCACGAGGGCGCCTTACAATCCCTGTCGATGCAGGACGACCAATACCGCAGGATGGGCCCCTCTATCTTATTGTCCCGCGAAAACCAATCCAATGACGTCCTGTTCATGCCGGTCGAGAGTACACAACCCATAATCCAGGTCTCCGACGGCGAGTGGCGCATTCCCGAGTGGTTTGCGTCTGACTCCGAGTACGCGATAGCCCGGGGTGAGTCCGGCTCGGCTTTCTGCCCCTCCACTAAAGTAATCGCCGAAGTTAACGCCAGCGGCGACTGGGTCAGGGACCTCGCTGACCGCTCGTCGATACTTCTTCCGGCCGGTGAGATTGGTAACGCGACTCTCAGATTCGACGCATCGGGCTGGCTGGCTCTGTGTCAAGGAACGGCCATGCTTGCCTCGTACAGGGTGGTCGATGGACCAGATGTCATGGTTGATCCCGGAACCCTCTCGTCGAGGATGCCGAATGGAGAGTTTAGCATCGTTAACCGGCAAAACACCTCGATGTCCATTTCCCTCGATTGGACAGGAGACGCAGTCTCTTGGGATAACTGGGAGGCTTGGGCACCGTCTGAAGTGGCAGCGTTGTCATCGGTCACAGCCAACGCATCCGTCCATGGGACTCCCTCTGCGTGGTGGGCAACGTGGGTGACGGCAGACGAAGACGGCATCACTCTGCACTTTGCAGCGCGCTCGTGGGAGGCTGCATAATGCGGATAGCCATCCTCGGCGTTGGCGCGATAGGCGGAGTCCTTCTGGGTGCCTTGTCCGACACAGACGCCGAACTGGTGGCCGTAGCTCGAGGAGAGAACTCTAGGATACTGTCACAGGCGGGATTGATCCTGCACACTCCGGAAGGCTCGATTGAGGCGATTCCTCCCGAGCGCTTTGTCACCGTGGACAGCGAAGTTGGCCCACTGCCTGTGAATCTACGAGGGTCGTGCGATGCTGCCCTCATCTGTGGCAAGGCCGACTCGACCCCTATACTTGCGCAGATTGCTGAGGAGTTGCTTAGTGAGGAAGGCGTTGCTGCCAGCCTACAGAATGGCATGGGACACGCTGAGACTCTCGCTCACAGGCTGGGTAGGGTCAGAACTCTAGGTGGGACGACCACTCACGGAGCTTGGCGCAGTGAAGCCGGGACCCACTGGGTAGGACGCGGTAACATCAGGCTGGGCAGATTTGACAACTCCTCTCCTGAAGGGGCTGCAGCGATGCTGATGACCAAACTGGACGAGGCGCACCTCGAACCCGATTGGTCGGAAGACATCCAGTGCACTATCTGGATGAAGATATTGCTCAATGTTGCTATTAATCCAGTGTGCTCGATAGCCGGCGTACGCAACGGAGCTCTGCTTGAGGTGCCCGAGCTCTGGGATCAGGCATTCTCAGCGATGTTAGAGGCAGCAACGGTCGCTAACGCCAGCGGAGTCGATCTCTCTAATCTCGACCTTGAGGACACTCTGCGCACTGTAGCAGGGGCGACTGCACAGAACCGCTGCTCTATGCTGCAGGACGTGATGGCGGGACGTCAAACGGAGATCGACGAGCTGTGCGGAGCAGTAGTATCACTGGGAGAGTCAGTCGGTGTCCCTACTCCGAGGAACGCCATGCTCCATGCTCTGGTCCGAGGCATTCATATCTCATCCAGTTTCGAGTAACTCCGTCGGCGATTTTTCGACCCATCTGTAATCGTTGTGCTGCTCGCATGGTCGCCTCAACGTTCATTAGCAGACAGAGGGGGAGCGCGCAAATGTCGTCGGCGATATTTCGTACGGTGATAAGGTGAGGGGATGCATCTACTTCGAATGGAACTTGAGAATTTCAAATCATTCGGCGGCGAAGTCACGATTCCGCTTGAAGAGGGATTCACAGCGATAACCGGGCCGAACGGCTCTGGTAAGTCGAACACTTTGGACGCTCTTGAGTTTGTTCTCGGTCCGAAGTCCACGAAGTCATTGAGGGCAGCCAACGTAACCCAGTTGATATTCAACGGCGGTAAGCGAGGCAGACCCGCCAAGCACATGTCGGCCAGCCTAGTGTTCAGCAACACTCCCGAGCCCGGCAGCCGCAGGAGACTGAGGATTGACACCGACGAGGTCCGATTCACTAGGACTGTCAGGCTAGGCAGGAAGGGCGCTCCAATCTCTTCCTACCGAATCAACGACGATCCCTCTTCGGCAACCGAAATGCGTCGGGTCCTAGCCGAGGCGGGCCTGCGGGCTGGTGGCTACAACATCGTGAAGCAGGGCGATGTCACTACCCTCGCCACGATGACTCCTCACAAGAGAAGAGGGATTCTTGAGGACGTCGCCGGCGTTACCGCATACGATGATGAGATACGCCGGGCCAGCACTCAGCGTAAGCACGTCGAGACCAACATCGAGACCATCGACCTGTTTGAGGTCGAACAGAAGAAGCGCCTCAAGGACCTCGGTAAGGAGCGCGAACAGGCGCTCAAGTTCAAGGAACTCAAGGAGGAGTCGGACACAGCTAGGACCTTGCTGCACCAGTCGAGACACAGGAACCGCTCGGATGAGGTACGTCTGTTAGGAGAGGAGCACTCTCGCTATCTAGGAGAAATCGATACCATCGGTGATAGAGTCACTGAGGGTAACAGGGGACTGCTCGCGCTCGACGAGGAGCTGGTGAAGGTAGATTCTGACATCAACGAGATCGCCGGTGGTGAAGCCCGAGACCTGTTTGAGCAGATTCGCCAGTACCAGATCGATATTGAGACTGGAGGTGACAGGATTGGCGATCAGCGCAGCATTATCGAGGACGCCGAAGAGGAGGCCGAGGAGTTCCGTGCAGAACTACAGAAGGCACAGTCGGCCCACGAGCAGGCCGAAGCCGCACTCACGAGCGCCAGCCAAGACCTCGAAGAGGCCAAGGAATCGCTCAAGAGCGCCTCCGAGGACGAGCGAGATGCAAGAGAGGCAATCGAGTCCGGGGACAAGGCCGGCCTAGGACTCAAGCGAATCCTCGGCCAAGCCACCGAAGCCGTGGACGAGGCCCATACGATTCATGCTGAAGCTAGACTGAGTGCCGATCTAGCCGAACAGACCTCACAGATAGCCTCGAGCAAACTGGCCGACCTCGAAGAGGAGTTCGAAGAAGCCACGATGGTCCGCGACGACCTCGAACTGGTCGGCGAGGACCTACAGAGCGACCAACCTAAAACCGACCGCAGTTCTCTGGCCGAAGAGCTCCGTCGAATGCAAAAGCAGGAGACTGAACTGGTAGGAGATAGGGACCGTTCGGAGATCAGAGTCAGGGATGCCGAGAGAGATTTGAACAAGGCCCGAGCGCGTCAGGAGGGCCGAGCCAACACTCATGGCTCAGCAGTGACTTTGGCAGCACTTACTAAACTCCGTCAGAGCGGTGATGTGAAAGGGATACTAGGCTCTCTTGGAGAACTTACTGCACCGAAGGATCAGTCACACGAGGAAGCTCTGGCCAATGCCCTCGGAGCCGGACTCAGGAGCATCGTCGTCACAGATGACGATGTCGCAGCCAAGTGTATTTCTTGGCTAAGGCAGAATGGAGGTGGCAGAGCTACATTCCTACCTCTCAGCAAACTCAGCACTAGTCGTCCCGGAGGGCGATCGTTGATTGTTGCCAACAACCCTGGAGTTGTCGGCTTCGTCCACGACCTGCTGGATTACGACTTGGAGATCGATACCGCTGTCAGGTATGCCGGACGTAACACACTCATAGTCGACACAATGGAAGTAGCTAGGCGTAACATGGGCGGTGTTCGGCTGGTCACACTCGATGGCTCGGTAATCGAGAGTTCCGGAGCGATGACTGGGGGCTCTGCCTCTAAGATCAATCGAAACGCATTCGGCGGCGGCTCGGTCTCGTCGAGCCTAGACAGACTGGAAGCAGCGGTCGAGGAGGCCAATCTGATCTACTCCACTGTTGAGGCAGCTCTCAGGGAGTTGCGAGGCAACCAGCAGAATCTGCGCGACAGAATACACGGCCTTGACGACGGCGATCACTCATTGCAGATGCGCAATTGGAAGGCTGATATTGAGAGGGCCCAGAGAAATGTCGACGAGATTCGCAAGAAGGTGGTAGCAGGTAATGGGGAGTTCAAGCGCTGTGAGCAGGCCGAAGCCACTGCTAGTGCCACGGCTGATGAGGTTAGGGAGAATTACGAGTCTGCAGTTGCCAATAGGGCCACAGCTGCTCAGGCTCTGCAGGATCATGCCCCCGATCACCTATCGCAGAAGCTCCGCGAGGCAGAGAGAACGATGACCGAGGCCGAGCGTACTAGACTAGCCTCGGAATCAGCGATTTCCAACGGCAACGAGCGCTTGCAAATACTATCCGGACGCCTCGCAGACATCCAGCGGCAAATTGACAAGAAGCTCAAGGCCATGTCAGAGGCAGAGTCAAAGATATCTGAGTTAGAGAAGGCTATTGCTGATGCTAATGACAACCTTGAGGATCTCACGGAACAGGCCTCCCAGTTTGATGAGGAGCAGCAGGCGCTCAAAGACAGGAGGGACGAGATTGTCGACGAGCGAGCGAGTCTACGAGCATCAGTTGAGACCCTGTCTCAGAAGAGGGAGACCCTAACGGCCCGTATAGGGGATCTGAATATCCAAATCCAGCAGAAGCGCGAAGCGGTTGATGAGATAGTCGCCGAACTCGAGGGCGCCGGGATAACCATCCCGTCGCCAGAAGCGCAACTGCCGACTGTGGCCGAGGCGGAGAAGAGCGTGCAGGGGCTCGAGCGCCGCCTTGGTCATCTCGGCGATGTGAACATGCTTGCCATAGAGCAGTACGACAGCACCGCCGAACGCATCGCCGGGCTGGTGGATGATGGCAAGTTACTGCGCAGCCGGCGCGAACATCTCGTTTCGATAGCCGTGCAACTTGAGGACGAACGCAAGACTAGGCTGATGGTGGTGTTCAATCATGTCAACAAAAACTTCTCGAGAGTCTACGAGATCCTACAGCCGACGGGCACCGGAAGTCTTCGGATGGAGAATCCGAAGAAACCCTTTGAGGGCGGCTTGCAAATGGATTGCGTACCTCCAGGTAAAAGCAAGAAAACCCGTCTCGACAACCTTTCCGGTGGTGAGAAATCGATGGCCGCACTGGCTCTGATTCTCGCAATTCAAGATTACGAGCCAAGCCCATTCTACTATCTCGACGAGGTCGATCAGAATCTCGACCCATTCAACGCCGAGCGCATCGCGACCCTATGCAGGTTGCGCAGTCAGCGCGCACAGTTCCTCATGGTAACTCTGCGCAAGGTCAGTCTAACACTGGCTGACCACCATGTAGGTGTCACTCACGCCGGTGATGGCCGGAGCCGGCTTATCACTGATTTCGACAGGGCGGCGGCAATTGAGATGGGCGAGGCGTTCGAGGCTGATAGGAAGGCTCAGGTGCAGACCAACTCAGAGCTTGAGGCAATGCCTGAACTACCTAATCCTGAAGACATGCCGAGAGCTCCGGAACCCCTTGGTACTCCGAAGAGCCTAGGTGGCGTCGCCGAACGAGCTGGAGTGGATATCGAAGCCACTGAGGTGGAAGATGAGGCCGAGGCAGAAGGCGGCACGATTGAGTCTCTGCGCGATCGTACTGAGGACTGGACCGAGGATATAGGGGAGCGTAAAGAGCTTGAGCAGAATCTTGCAGAATCGGAGAACGAAGATGAGGTCGATACAGAGGCCGAGCAGAAGGAGGCGGAATGATGGCGGTGTTTGATGGACAAGCCTTACGCGACGACATCGTAACAAGGATGTTGGGCAGTGATACCGACCTTGAGACCAGCAGATACCTAGACAGACTGGTCGAACTTGCGACTCTTGAGGAGGCCGAACACCAGTTCCTGATTGATCCATTCGACCGCTCGGTGGCGCTCGTCCTACAGTTGTTCCAGTCCAGCGATCTCGACCCGTGGGATGTCGACCTCAGCTCTTTCCTCGAGATGTTCAATGAGAGAATAAAAGAGTCCGAGAACATCGATCTACCGACCTGTGGCAGGCTTGTCAGAATGGCTTGGTGCATCCTGCGAGGACAGGCCTCTACTCTGTTGGAGAGGCAGGAGCGTGCCTTTGACTTTGAGGAAGAAGAAGTCTGGGACTTCGACGGAGGCTGGGAGTCAGAGTTCGACGACGCCGACTACAACTTCTCTCTTGGAGTCCTGACCGGTGCGGCTGACGAGGCCCTGCCTCAGATGTTTGAAGGCAGGATACACCGCGACGAGAGCCGTCCAGTTACTCTCGGCGAACTCCTGATGGGGCTACAGGACGCAGGCAGACTCGCATCTGAGCAGCGTCTGCGCGAGGAGATCGCCAAGGAGCGCCGCGAAGCCAACGCCCGTGCTAGGGAGCGGTTCAGTGGCAGCCTCCATATCGAGGACCTCGAGGGCGATCTGCAGCGGACTTGGGAGTCACTGAAGACACGTTCTAGAGGGTCTGGAAAACCCATCGGGTTGGGAGATTTAGTTGAGGACATCGCCTCGAAGTCGATTGAATCCGGGATGACGAATGAGGAAGCTGATACCGAGGCGCAGGTGACAGCCCTAGTCTCTGCACTGTTCTTGACGAACAGAGGTTATGTCGACTTGAAACAGGAGAAGGGACGTAACGGCAAAATCACTCTCGAGGATCTGTGGACAGGGGATGAGGATTTCACAACTCTCTCTCAGAAACTCCACCCTAAGCCTATGATAGCGGAGGCCATCACAGATGTCTGAGGCAGCACTTTCTACTATACTCGAGGCCATATTGTTCGGCGCTGGTCGCTCGATGTCGCTCGAAGAACTCTCCGAACTACTTGAGAAACCACAGGGCGAGATCCGGTCAGCCTTGCACGAGCTCCAGGCCACTATTCGTCGGCGCCGCGACTCGGCGCTCCAACTCACTGACGTCGCCGGACGATGGATATTCGAGGTCAGGCCAACTCTGGCTCCTCATTTGCCTGAGTCGTTCCGCGCCGACATCCCTCAGAGACTGCTACCGGCAGCCGCGCTGGTGGCATATCATCAACCAATGGCCCAGTCGCAGTTGGTGGATATGCTGGGGCAGAGGGCGTACGACCACGTTCGTGACCTCGCTAAAATGGGGCTAATCGACCGCAGGAGGGACGGCCTGACTAGGCGGCTCACTACCACCCGTCGGTTCGCCGAATACTTCGGATGCCCCGAAGTAGAGTACCGCAAGGTCAGGACTTGGTTTAGGGAAGAGGCGTCCAAGATGGGCCTGACGAGTGCTCAGTTAGCCGCTTCACTGGCTCCTGAGGAGCAACTTACGATCAACGAGTTCTCCGATGATGCCACAGTTACGGAAGAGCCTCTAGGGGCCGAGGAGTGAATCACTCCGCTCTCAGATTCTCCAGTTCTTCTTCGACAGCCTTCTGGGTGATTCTGCCACCCTGTTCTCGCAGCCGGGCTGCGACGATATCAATCTCCGACCCCTCTGCACCGGCAGTCACTGCCATGTTTCGGACATGTAGCTTCATGTGTCCGGCTTGGATGCCCACTGTCGCTAATGCCCTCAGGGCACCGAGATTCTGAGCCAACCCTGCTGCCGCCATCACCTTGGCGAGCTCGTCGGCGGAAGTGATACCGAGCAGAGCCACGTTGGCTTGTGCTGCAGGGTGCACTCTCACTGCACCCCCCACTAATCCCACAGCCATAGGCAGTTCGATTGAGCCTACTAGATTGCCCCCACCGTCCTTCTCCCAGTGAGTCAGCGAGCCATAGGTTCTCTTGTGCGCGGCGAAACTGTGAGCACCGGACTCCACAGCTCGCCAGTCCTGCCCGCAGGCGAGGGCTATGGGAGATATCGCGTTCATGATGCCCTTGTTGTGAGTAGTGGCCCGAAACGGGTCTGCCTTGGCGAAGTGATATGCCTGCAGTATCCCATCTATGACTTCTGAGCCCTGATCCGCATCGCCCTTATCCGACAACTCCTCGGGGCTGAATACAGCACTTACCCTAGCCAGCCTGTGCACGGCAAGGTTGCTGATTATTCGCAGTATAACTGTCCCACCTGTCATACTCTCTATCTTTGGGGCGATGGTCTCGGCCATGGTGTTGACAGCGTTTGCACCCATGGCATCCCTACAGTCCACCAGGATGTGGACAATGACCATCGGTCCGGAGTCAGTTTCTATTATTCTGGCTTGAATATCCTGACATCCGCCGCCGAATTTTACTAGAATTGGGTCAACAGCATTGCAAGATTCGATTAATTCAGTACTTTTCCCTAGGATCGAAGTCTTTGCAACTTCTGGATCATCACAACCCACAACTTGGATTTGCCCAATCATCACCGGATCATCGTTGTCAGAGGTAAATCCACCATTGGCATGGCACCTCTTTGCCATGTTACTGGCGGCAGCCACCACGCTCGGCTCCTCGAGGACGAATGGTATCAGATAGTGCTCACCATCGATGATGAAGTTGGTAGCGACTCCGATGGGCAGCGAGTAGGTCCCGATTACATTCTCAATCATCCTATCTGCTGAATCTTCGGAAAGCTCACCTGAAGATGACCATGCCTCTACTTGCTCCGGCGTGAGTTTGGCGGTGCGAGCCAACACCTCTCTGCGTTCTGAAACAGAGAGCTTGTAGAATCCTTCGAGTCGGCTGCTGTCGACGGGCATCTGTATCGGTTGAAGCCCGGCGTAATTGGCTTCTAACTGTTTGCGATTGACATTGTTCCTGTTTGCGATTTGGCAGTACAGTCCAGAAAACCCTTCCGAAAAATGCGTTAATCTACCCATTAACGGGTAATTAACGTATCAATAAAGCGTTAGTGAAGCGTTAACACCGAATTGTTACATTCGGAGCACTGGATGGAAGGAGGGCAACTAAACCCTCTCGGAAAAACGTGTGAATGCGTTAAATCGCCATCTGAGAAGCGTGAGTATGCGTGAATATTAAGAATGAGAGAACCCGCTGCTCGAGCAATGATGGGAGAGGCAGTTTCTCTACTTGACCTACCTCCTCTCCGAGGAAACCCCTTCGATCTCAGGCCGATAGAGTCGACGCGAGCTCAGGACATAGTCGGGCGCGATTCGCTGATGACCCGCTTGAGAGAGCACATCATCTCCGAATCTCCGAGGATGGTACTCTTGGTGGGAGAATCAGGCAGCGGCAGAACCTCTCTGGTAAACGCCCTGTCTTCTCAGGTCAGTAAGAAGTTCGTCGGCCAGTTCTGGCCTCGTGACGAGGCCGTCAGATCCGTGATGAACGAGATTTCTGTCAATTTTATCGGTCACGAGGTCCCTCCGTCCACTGGACAGATGTGCGAGCGTCTAATTGAAACGCTCGAGCAGAGTACTGGAACGCTCCCCTTAATCGCCTTCGATTACCCCTCAAATACTCCTATGAATGACTTCTTAGCGCGCATGACGCCACTGTTGCAGAGGCTCAAGGCACTGGTTCTGGTGACGTTGACACCGGCACAACTGAACTCCTTGGACGAAGAGGTGCTCGATGTATTCGATTCCCCTGAGCATCTCGATGGCCTATCGGAGGTGCAGATCCAGAAGTTGGCCGACAATCTTGTGCACAGGAAGGCCCGTGAGCGCTGGATCATCAACCCCGACCTCCTGACTGCCATACACGATAACACAGCAGGAAATCCACGCGCAGTGGTGCGCTTGTGTCGAGGGCTCATCGATGAGAGACGAGGTGTTGGTTCCGAGGGTACACTCGGGAGGCTGGTCGGATGGCAGAGAATCGTGCAGGAAGAGGACGAAGATCCTCCAGAGACGACCTCCCCCTCTCCCGTTCCCGAGGTAGAGTCAGAATCCGTTCCAGAGCCAGCCGAAGATGGCGAGGACTGGGACGTCGAGCCCGATGACCTGTGGGAGGCTGAAACCGAACTGGAGGGCCAATCTGAAGAGTTCGATTGGGACGAGGAACTCCCTGAACCAGACGATATCTGGGATGATGGACCCGTGCCCGAGTCTGAGCCCGAGCCGCAGTCACTCCCTCCGGAGAAGAATCAGGAGACACTGGATTCCTTCTCATTCACTGAGGAGGGCACTGAACATCTGGCACAGCCTCGCCACGTCGGTGGATTCAGTGGCTTAGCCGGCAGATCACAGAGAATCAGCGCAGCTATGCCGGAGGGCCCGGACGAGACTCCAATCACGGTCGCCGAGAACCGGCCACAACTGACACCGGCTCCAATCAGACCACCTCCTAGGCCGAATCCCGAACCAGCGTTCGTTACCGACGCCAAGCCAGACACTTCGGTGTCACCTACTCAGGACCAGCCAGTGATGGCTGCTGAGGGTGCCCTTTGGACTGTGGACTCTAGTCTCGGCTCATCACTGCCTGCCTTAGATGCGGAGCCAAAGACTAGCCCCGAACCGGTCTTCGACATCGATCACTCCCCCTCTCTTGCCGTAGCGTCGGAGCCAGTGTTCGAGGAGCCGGAACCCGCCCCTCCTCAAATTCCGACTCCCCTCGGGCCAGCTTGGGATGTCGACGAACCTCTCAACCGTGCTCGAGCCGCGACTGTCTCCGATGCCGAGCGTACCGTGCTGGCAGTAGCCAGGGCACGCGAGATATCGCCTTCGGACCCGGAACTACAAGCCCTTCTCGAGGTTGGTAGGCCTCGACTATCGCAGATTTTCAACGGGCTGCGCAAAGCCGGTTTGCTTTCAGTCAGGAAGCAGGGCAGGACAAGACTGTTCAAATTAAGCAGAACAGCCTCGTTGGAACTCGAGATGACATAGGTGTTCTAATGTCTGGCTCGGTAGTGACCAGAGACAAGGTTGAGGGGTATCTGGCCCTGACGACTGAGGCTAGGTCGAAAGCAACTCCCTGCGCGGAAGGTGCGGAGGACGAGGCCCGGTTGGCCTCGATGCTGAGGATGTGCGATGACTACGCCGCTGATGCCCAGCATTTCATGGAGTCCGGTGATTTGGTTCGCGCCTTCGGGGCCATCAACTACTCGCACGCTTGGTTGGATGCCGCCGTTAGAATTGGCCTACTGGATGGCCATGGGGACGACCGGTTGTTCACGCTGCCCTAGACCTCGACCAGCCTGAGGAATCGACCCGATGTGACCTCGATGTAAGATCCTCCGGAGGATATCAGCTTCTCCTTAAGGTCCCGGTCAACTGTCAGTACCGGCCATCCTCTCGAACCAGAGAGGGTTACTAACATCTCATCAGGATGGGACATCCCATCAAGATCGAGGACGCTCTCGGAACGGCTCTCAAGCAAACTGAGAAGGAGCCCCTTTCTCTGTTGTGACAACAGATCTAGTTCGCGATGCACGCATTCGAGCACCATGAGTTCGGCTCGACCAACCACTCCCTTCATCGCATCGTCAAGATTCAACTCTGCATCCATCAGCGCGGCCCAGCCACATGCGTCTACGAGGACGCTAACCATCCAATCACCCTACAATCGAGCCATGGCCGATGAGCCGCCAGCGCGAGCCGATGCGACGAGACAGCGTGATCCGACTGCCCGACTTGGCGCAAATCGGCAATCTCAGTTGCAGCGTCGCCGACCGCCCTTTGATCGATGAGACTGTTCCGACGCTGGTGGCGGTGGCAGAGTTCACCATCAGCATCTCATTGGGCTGCAGCGGACGAACCGATTCTGCATCCCCTTCTCCGGCCGAGACCATGTTCTCAAGCAAATCTAGATCGAGATCGAGAGTTTCCCATATCGGTGGCAGTTCGCCCTCGCGAGCCATGACCTGCCCAGAGAGCTCGTCGGCCTTGGTGGAAACAGGGTCCATTGGAGTAGCGATGCCACATAATCCTCCTGCGTGAACGGATTGTAGGTCAAGTCCACCTCCCTTGACACTCTGAATGATAGTTCGAATGGGCTCCCAAGTCGTCTTTCCACCAGTTTGCACTCTGCGGCCAGGGGCTATCAGTATCGAATCCCCCACGCTGAAGGAACCCTCGACGATGCTGCCGCCGATGATTCCACCCTGTAGTTTCTCAGGGCGCAAGCCTGGGCGATTCGTGTCGAACGAGCGAGCGACGTACATCAGACCCGACTCACTCGAGGACCTGTCTGGAGTGGGAATGACGTCTTCGATGGCCTGTATCAAGACGTCTAAGTTGACGTCGTGGTGGGCCGAGACTGGGATGATTGGAGCAGACTCGGCTATCGTGCCCTTCAGGAAGTCCCTAATCTCCTCGTGAGATTCGATAGCCCTCTCCCGACTCACTATGTCGATCTTGTTCTGCACCACTACTATGTTCTCTATGCCCGCTATCTGCAATGCGGCCAGATGTTCGCGAGTCTGAGGCTGCGGGCACTTCTCAGTAGCAGAAATGAGCAGCATCGCCCCATCCATAATCGAGGCGCCTGAAATCATCACAGCCATCAGGGTCTCGTGACCCGGGGCGTCAACAAACGAGACCACACGTAAAAGATCGCCATCCGAGTCCTCGTTACCATCAGGGTGCTTACCTCTAGCGTAGTACCTACCGTCAGAGGTCCTGTAGAACGCTGTGTCGGCATAGCCCAATTTGATGCTGATGCCGCGCTTCATCTCCTCCGAGTGAGTATCGGTCCAGACTCCGGAGAGCGCTTGAGTGAGGGTGGTCTTACCGTGGTCGACGTGACCGACCATGCCGATGTTGACTACAGGTTGACTGGGGAGACTCTGAACCAGTTCAATTCCCCCGTCGACTCACTCCTCTTCTCCAGAGGGCTCCTCGACAGGTGCGGCCTCCTCAACGAGGCCGAAAATGGCGTCGAGGGAGCGATTGCCCGCCTCGGTGATTTTCAGGTTGATCTGGCGGGTGTCCTGGCTGATTACGTTGCCCCGCAGTCTACGTCGCCTTCTGAGACCGTCGTACTTGTATCGATACACCTTGCCTCTCTTCTTGACGTAGCGCTTGCCCTTGTAGCCGATTCCCGAAGTGATGAGGACTGACTTGATGCCGCCGCCGGCCAGTTCTGGCCTCATGGGACGCCCCGTCAGATCGGAGCCGCCAGTAATTTCCAGCTTGTATCCAGATAGGGATCCGTCGCCCTCTCCGACGAACATACCGTCCACTGAATCCCCGATTCTCTTACCTAGGAAGTGGTTGTAGTTTGAGCCCGTAATCTCGATTCCGAAGGCCCTACCACTTGATGCGGGATTAGTATCGTTGATTACCGCTTTGAATGCCTGCTCCGCTGCCATCTTATCACCTCGGACGGCCTCCCGACTAAAGGCCCCTATAAGAGCGGTTCGGAAGCGCCAGAGGCGCTTGTCGAATCAACGGATTTCACTCTCGATGCGACTCTCCAGAGCTGCTGGCGCGGTATTGGTCATGGTGATGTGCTGCGTCCTTCCTCTGCCTACCGCCGCGTTCGCGGTCCGTGACTCAATCAGCCCCAGTGTCTCGAGCTCCTTGAGGTGCTTCCAGAAGGTAGTGTAGCTGCGGGGTTTGGTCTCGTACTCCTCACAGACTAGGTTGTACAACTTCTGGGCGTCGCCGCTAGAAATCTCGTCCGTCTTCTTGAGGCGCCTGCAGATACCGAGAAGGACCAGTTTCTGATGCTTGCCCAGATTATCGACTTGACTTGGTTCGACCGAAGCGCCCCGTAAGGTGCTAGGCTGAACATCATCGACTAGGACCTCTCCTCTGCCTTCCTTCTCGGCGCGCCGAATCGCAGTCTCCAACAATTCGATGGCGAGACGGGCGTCACCCGTCTCAGCGGCGAACCTACCGATTTTGGACAGAGTGTCATCACCTACTGAACCCGGTCTACAGGCCTCTTCGTAGCGCTGCCTAGCGATACCCGTGAGCGCGAGCTCATCGTATCCTCCCAGCACCAGCATACTGCTCTCGCCGAGGCGAGAGATGATGGCTGGCTCAAACAGCCTGATTAGAGAAACATCCTGACTTACTAGCATCATCGAGAGCGAGCCCTGCTGTCCCTGACCCTCATCGATTCGGAGCAATTTGTAAATCAAATCGCCCTTGTCGTTGCGAATTAATACATCGACTTCGTCGAGAGTCAGCAGGAGATGGGTCTCATGCGCCTTGAGGTTACGACGAATAGACTGGATAATCTCGCTCGAGCTGAAGCCCCGCTCCGGGTGACCAGAGTCGAGTGAGCGAGCAATCTCCTGTAACACCTGCGAGGTAGTTGGGTGGTTACGACAGTTTACATGAGCGAGAACTATCTTTCTGCGTCCGTCCAACATTCGCTGAAGATCCTCTCCGAAGCGATGTGTCATCACCGTCTTGCCTGAACCTACTGGCCCTGTAATGACTGCCCTGCCACTGACTCCGTGCCCCTCCATTCCAATGAACATCGAAGCGAGCTCACTGAGCTCATCATCGCGACCGACTAGTGTAGGCGGCGTCCAATCGAATGAGAAAAACGTCCTGTCCAGCAGAACCTTGCCCGCTCCTATTCTGTCAAGGTATTCGGCCATCATGTGACTCGTGCCCACATCGTTATTAGACATATTTGTAGCAGCGCGCGCGTATATGCCCGTCTGCGGTATGCACGTGAGTCAGGGTATCTCGTCGAACTGGTAACCCGTCTCCCATTTCTTCTCTCCAAGTGCAACTTCGAGCTCGTACGGGGTGATGAGCGGCTTAGCGTACCTTACGGAGTCGTCGATTGCTATTCGAGGGCAGGCGGTGTTGACGTAAGCATCGACCGGGTAGAAGTCGATGAGGTCTGGACTTACGTGGTCTAGTGCCAGCAGGTATCCTTTGCGCCCGTGCTTCTCAAGCAGACGCTTCATGCGTATTGCGAGGTTACGACGCATTTGCCCCGGCTTCTCGCCAATCAGGATACCGAACGTCTGGGCCTCGTCGACCGAGTTTATGAGGCCGAAGCGCTGGCGTAGAATCCTCTCGATGCGTTCTAGAGACATCTCCGTGGCATCCCCTGAGTAAGGATCGAGCATTGCCAACGGCTTACCGGTATGCAGCACTAGGCCGATGGGGTGGAAGTCGCCTGAGCCGAGGAACATGTAGTGACCTATCGACGGATCGTCACCTGAGTAGTTGCAGCCGAGTACTTGTCCAGGAAAGGTTAGCCTGTCGCCACCGACAGGTATCTCTACGTCGAAGCCTGCCATCTCAAGTCTACTCTTGAACTCCTCAAGCAGATGGAGGTGCTGTATGGAACCCACTAGGCCTAGTCTCGCTCCGGTTAGAGGGGAAACCCGCCCAACAGCGTCGAGAAAACGCTCCTTGGCAGCCTCTTCGTCAATATCAGCCTCCTCGCCGATCGACCCCAGTCGCGACTGAGCGATTGCGCGATGATTCTCAAGCAGAGGCAGGACCGCTGCTAACTCGGGGTCGCCATCGTAGGTGACTGGGATGAAGTGAGTTGGCATCCCCGAGTCGATGTTCATCTGACTGTGGCCCATGTGTGCGACCAGTTCGACCCCCATCATCTTCATCTTGTCATGAACTAGGTCGCACGCTCCGTAGCATGGGTCGGCGGCCAGAATGACCTTGGCATCGGATTCGTCCTCAATTGAGTCCATCATCTCCAGAGCCTGCATCTTCAGCCCCTCAGGAACCTGCAGCGCGACAAGTCGATTGTCGTTAGCCCTAATTTTCTCGACCAGATCGTCGAGTTCGAAATCATGCCGGTCCAAGTCCATACAATCACTCGAGAATTTCTACTCTGCCGTCGATTATGTCTATGCGAGCCAAAGTCCTGATTGGCCAGTCCGGCCGCTCCTTCGCTAGCCTCTCGCGCCCCTCGCCCTTCTCGATAGCGATGACGATGTCCTGCAGAATCACACCCATTCCCTCGAGTGTTTCCAGGATCGGCTCAAGCGTGCCGCCGGTTGAGATTACATCATCGACGATCAGTATCCTCTCTCCTGGCTCGATGTCGTTGATGTAGGTGGTGGACTGCGAGTACCCGGTCGCAACATCGACCCGGACCTCGCCCTCCATCCCGTACTGGCGTTTACGAATCACCACTGTCGGCTTTCCAGTAGCATCTCCTACTGCTGCTAAGAGGGGCAGTCCCATCGCCTCGACGCTGACCACGAGGTCGACCTTCGACCAGTCTACCATCTCTACGATGAGGTCGCGGGTAGCACGCAGCACGTCCGCATCCATCCTTGGGATACCGTCGGATATTGGGTGGATGAAGTAGGGGTAATCGCCCTTCCAGATAATGGGGGAGTCACGAAGAGAGTCCTGCAGCACGCTCAACGGGTCCGAGGGCGACATGGCCCTACACCCTCACACTAGACCCTTCAAATGCTCGGCGCCCTCGACGAGCCTAATCGTGCAAGGTGTCGGGAATTTGCAGCACGCCTTCCTGAGGGCGTCCCGCGCTACGAGATAGTTCTCTGGGTCAGTCTGAATCGAGACCAGTGTCTGGTCGCGCTGGACGCGAGCTGCAGTACCGACGTTCTTGCCAAACGACTGCCGCATTCCCAATGAGACACGATCCGCCCCTGCACCGGTGGCCTGCTTATTCTCACGCAGAATTTGATGAGGATAGGTGTGCATTCGAAGCGCATATCCCATTTCCCCTGCCACCTTCCTGATGGTGGCATTGGCCACCTGTCGAGCTGATTCCAGAGCCGAATCGCGGACCTGGCATGGATTGTCGGCAGTGAGCTCGACGATGACCTTGAACTGACCTGCTTCCGCGACCTTTCTATTACCCATGAAGAAGCGCAGTATGCGGTTGTTGGGGACTCCTCCGGAGTACTCCCGCCGAGTGTAAGCCTGACCCTTGATTTGGCGATACATCTTCGCTGGCTTGCGTGCCATGTGACTACCTCGTTGGCGCCCCACTGACCCCCTCTATTTAACGATGAGGCAACACTGTAGGCGCCTCTCAATCGGCCCTTAGCCGCTCGCTCTCCATCTGGACCTCTCTGACACCCATTACTATCAGCACAAAGCCCACGAGCATCGAGGCCCCGATGCTCTCGTCCAGCAGCGCCCATCCACTTAGGACTCCGAAAACTGGGACTAGGAATACATAGGAGGCTGCCGCTGTCGGACCAATCCTGTCAATCCCTCTCGCGAACCAGACATAAGTCAGGACGGTAGAGAATAGTCCCAGATAAACAATTGAACCCCACTCTGCCGTATTGGGATTGGGAATACCCGTGCCCCAGATTTCAGCCAACATCCATGGAGTGAGCATAATCCAGCCGACAATCGAGTACCAAATCACCAGTTCCTCGGTAGTTCCAATACCATCTTCTTCAAGCGCCATCTTGGTCAGGTTGCTGTTCGTCGCCCAAGCGAGGGCGGCGAGAACAATCATCGCATCTCCTAGTAGTCGATGCTCGAATGGGATGTCGGTGTTTGGGCTCCAGCCAACTACCGCAATTATTCCAACTATCCCAAGTAACAGTCCAAAGGCCATCCGCTTCGTCACTTTCTGGCCCAGCATAGGTGCCGCTAAGAGGACGGTGAAGACGGGATTGACGGGGATGATTAGGGAAGCGTCGCCGGCCGCCGTCCACTTCATGCCATGCATGAAGAGAAGTTGGTATGCCATCGTTCCGAGCAGCCCCAGCCACACAGTGTAGCGCCATGATCGTGAGTCGTGAGGCAGCATCCTCGGACCATTCCGATTCTTGTACGCCCAGCACCAAGCCACGAAGGCGATTACGACTACCAAGTATCTCAGCCAAGCAGCGGTTGCTGGCCCAAGATTGGCCCTTATTGATTCGTCCATCCCGTAGCTGAGAAATCTGGCTATGGCCCAAGTTGTCCCCCATATTACAGCCACTAGTAGTAACAGAAGGTGCGTGCTCAGATTTCCTCCGAATCGCGACATCCTAATCCTCCAACCTCATCAGTTTCTTGATGAAGTCGGGGTCGCTAACAGCACACACATCGGCCCCGGCTACACTTCCTCCGCACTTGCTGGCCAGAACCATCGCAGTCATCGCTAGACGATGGTCTCCTTGCGAGTCGACCGGCAGTATTGGCCTGACTAGGGTCTGGCCACCCGCTACTTCAATCCCGTCATCGGTCTCCATAGCCTCCATTCCAAAGCAGTCGAGCAGATCAACAGTGCTGCTAATCCTGTCCGATTCCTTTCCTCTGGCATGAGCAACCCCTCTGATTCTGCCGCCATTCCCAAGAGCCATCAGCGCTGCAGCGGGGGCTATGATATCGCTCTCGTCACGTAAATCCAGTTCCTCTGTCCTCTCGGCCAGCCCCATCAGGGAGCCAGACAGTTCCAAATCGTCCCCTGTGAGTACGACCTCGACGTCGTGCAGTTCTGCGAGCAGCATAGCGAGAGGGAGCAGACTTAGTTCTCCCGGAATCTTTGCCTTGTCGGGTGTGACGGGCCGCCATGGTTCGATGACCGCACTGTCCGATACAATCTCGTTTGAGGAACCGCATCTAGTTGCCAACTCGTACGACAGCTCCGAGTAGCCTCTGCTCACAGAGTGCGACGAGGTCTTGAGATGAATGGCCCCTGAGTAACCCGGTGAAGCCAGAAGGAGTGCAGACAGGGGCTGACTGGAATCGCTGACATCGAGGTGCGCCGACCCTGGAACTACAGGCCCAGTTACGGTCAGAGGGAATGTGTCCGAAGTGACTTCACACCCGAGTTCCCTCAGCGCACCGGTCAGAGCCGACATGTCGCGCCGCCTCAGTGACTGGTCCCCGTCAAGGGAGGCCGGCTCACACATGCCTGCTGTTATCGCCATCAGGAAGCGTGCTGCCGTGCCTGAGTTGCCAC
>Ga0315328_10000250_pt1 | contig 22908 bp, 50 predicted proteins | sample M120032315metaG_FD_203462 | JGI IMG/M metagenome (GOLD analysis project Ga0315328, IMG submission 203462) | Ammonia-oxidizing marine archaeal communities from Monterey Bay, California, United States - M1 200m 32315 | ecosystem: Environmental > Aquatic > Marine > Intertidal zone | place: USA... | reverse complement strand
AAGGAAAACATAGTACTAGGTCACCGATTTTCATTAGGGTAATTATTGCTATGCCCCATTACCATTGGAGGTAGCTCACCATCTACCATACCACCATGCTTAAGAAGCATTTCTAAAACAACGACCGATGGTACATAGCCATATACGGTAGCTGTAGGCTGATTTTTATCTTCGGCCCACTTCATTATCATAGGCTCTCTCTGGCTTGGGAATCCTAATTCTACTTCAATATAAGGGCCGTCATCATTTCGAGGACAGCAATATTTACCATCTGAAGCCTGAATAGAAACCCGGAACCCATCAGCACATGTAACTGGTTTGTAATTTTTCATAAAGCCCATTATGACACCTCTAAAAATAAACTTAGATTATTATAATTGTGTTATCGGTTATTTATAAAAAAAACTAAAGTTTCTTTAATGACCCAATATCAACTATTTCCCAAAGAATAATCCCATCTTTAAAAGAGCCTCTTTTTAAATTCTTTTTATCTGCTGTAGCAATAATATCTTCAAGTTTAAGTCCAGCTATAGACCAAAGACTTCTGCAAACTTCAAACATGTCAGCCGCTTCTTCCAGTTTTTCAGCTTCTTCGGCAATACGAAATTCGTTTAATTCTTCATGTAATTTTTTACTTAGCCAGCTTACCAGAACCCTAGGGTCATTATCTGCATGGGCAACATAATCTTTACCAGACTCTCTAATTATCTTCGGTATTTTATCTCTTACCAGTTTTGGCAAATCACTATCACTCATTATCTTCTCCATCATCTTCAATTATTACATCCCTATGGACCTTGTGTATCTTACCTTCGGCCAAGATTTCGTACATAAATTGATCTAATCTTTTAACAACAACCCCTGGTATAACTCCACCAACCAAAATAAGGGTACCGGTCTTAAGATGGTATAGCTGATTCTTCGTTTTCTTCTTCTTCGACACACAGCACCGTTTGTTCTTGTTTCTGTTCTTCCTCTTTCGCTTGTTCAATTTTTCTTTTTCTAGCCCACTGTTGTATATAAAACCATTCCGAACTCATTTTATTTCACCTATTTTTTTAAGCCAGGTTGTCGCCGGCCAAATTTTAATTATTTGATTATTTTCGAAAAGCACATGTGCTTCATTGTTATATTTATCTAAATTCAAAGCAGGCGAATGAATTATTGCTATATTAATAATTATTCCAGTTAATCCTGCAACATTATAAGGGCCATCATAATAGTCGCCATATTCCTTAGTAACTTTTACTAGGTCACCGATTTTAAGTACTTCGTTCATCAATTGCAAGCTCGATATTTTGATTTTCAAATGTCCTAATATCGTTATAGGGATCAAACCTCCATACTTCATAGAGGAATATTGGATCATATTCTTTAAAACTAAAGACTTTTATTCTTTGAACCGATCCTAATCCAGAACACTTTGTAATTCCTTCTGCGTAGGTTTCATACCACCGAACTATATCACCGACACCCATTTATCATCTCCAGATCAATTATGTATTCCCATTCAAGTCCGCTAGGGTAAAGAATTACAGCTATTGGTATTTCTAAGAATCCCCCTTGTCTATACTGGTGTGCAGGGATTACAAAATAACTGCATAAATCCAAAAGTTCAATATTACTACTAGCGACTTCGACGATAAGTCCAATTCGTGTCGGACCTAAACATTTGGATATCTGACTTAAGCGCACTAGGTCTCCCACATTCATTACAAACCTCAGCTGTCATGGATAGCAGTTAAATTTTCAAGTCGAATAAGTTTAATACCAATGTCTAGAAGGATAAAAGCACCGGTACAATACTCTACATCCTGGATATCTATGATAATTCCAGATCGGCCATTGTATACCCAGTCGTCACACTTTGCTAGATCACCTATTTTCATTTCCCACCACAATAAATAATAGTAGCGTCTTCTTTTATTTTAATCCAGATCTTAGTACCTTCTTCTATCCTACAAGGAAACATCCACAGTGGAAGATTAACCTCATGCGAATGTCCGTCTTTAGCAACTAGTTCAATAATTGCCATCTGACCATCGATTTGATCAACCGTTCCACTCATAATAATTGCAAAATATATACTAAAAAGTTTTAACATAATTACCTACTTTCATCTAAATTTCCTCAGAACATCGATTGATTGTTCGGTAGTTTCTCCGTTGCTCCATAGTACAAGGCATCGAGATCTTCTGTGGCCTGAAAGCTTGTACTTGTCTATGATCAAACCCAGCAGATCTGCCTCCAAAAAAGTTGGCTCAGGGGTCGCATAGAAAGCTCTTCGTACCATATCACCGACTTTCATTTACCACCTCTAAATCTTTTTCTCGTTCATTTGTAATCCATACACCTCTTACTTCACAAGACCAAGAAACTACAGCATAATCTTCGGATCCAGGCCACCAGGGGGTGGGCGAAGGGGATGATGTATTTACACCAGTACTGAACCTGCGTGTAAAATCGATAATAATCCCAATTTCCCCATCCCACTGAAACAAGGCATTTATCGAATCGTGCTTGACTAGATCACCGACTTTCATTTACCACCTCTAGCGTATCTGCGTAAAGCCAATTTCCTATAGTGTTATTTGGCCAGGTAACTGTATACCTTTTAACACCTCGTACTTCATGAACTTCTATAATAATCCCTATACCAAATTCTTCTCTGGTTGGCACATATTCTTTAAAACCGATAAACTTTACTGCATCACCGACTTTCATTTACCACCCCCCCCTTACAGCTTAATTCAACAAAATTAAAATAATGCTTTTTGTATGTTTTTATTTTTCCGTCGACTAACATTGTAATCCTTTGATGGTACCGCGATGTTGAAGGCAGCATAAGCCCAATATCAAAACTTATCCCTCCATCTGCACACATGATCTTATATAAATTTCCTACTTCCATTTATCTTCCTCCATCCCAAATTTCAAATCGATCAGCTTGAAATTCAGACCAAGGAGTATACTCATCGTAATATTTAACAGGCTCGAGCCATCTAACTCTGAAATATAATTTTCCATTTTTAGAATAAGATATCCTCTCAATGGTACCTAGTTTTCCTCCAAACCATTTCCCATATTTACCAGTTGGCTTGAACATTACAATATCGCCAACTTTTTTCATACTAGATATCCCTAAGAACTGCAGATGTATATGTTTCGGTAGTACCGTCATCACATAATACTATATAGACACTTAAACCTATATCCATATCTTCTAGTCGCTCTAATACTATACCAGTTCTAGCTTTAAGACTATGTGGATCCATGTATTTTACTAAATCACCTACTTTCATTAATTACCTCTAGTTGAGATCTCATTCTAGGACGTATTTCCCCATTTGCAAGTAATACCTTAAATCCCTTTCCCCCGGTACCTACAGCAAGAATAATGATACCAATCATTCCCGGTTCATTCCAATGAGTGTCTTTTACTCTTACTGCATCACCTACTTTCATTCCATTCCCTCAAGTAATTCCACGCTGTACACTTAGCAATTGTTGGATATTCAATATCATATGCTGTTGCAGCGTCTAGGTGGCTTTCTGTTATGAGTCCTTTATGTGGATGATCGATACTATCCCAATGCCTTTTAAGTCGAATTACCAGGTAATCAAAATCTACATCGTCCATTACTCTATCTCCCAATTCATAATAAGCATATCCGCCTATCATAAACCAGGAAACTAGCTGGTTAGGCTCCATGTTCTCTACTTCAATTCTTGTTTTCATTTATTACCTCCAAATGTTCCATGTATTCATTTTCATATGGAAACTTAGAACCCCAATTAACCACAGCAAATTTTTCTGTAGGGTCCCCATACCTGTTATATACGATACAGAAATCAATTATTATTCCAATAGAATCAATCTCATTACTATAATTCATCTCCTGATAACGAATACGAACTAGATCACCTACTTTCACTGATAATCTCCGCTTTATCAAAATCAAAGCCCACGATGTTAATCCACTCCCCTTGAGCGTACCTTTTGTGACCAGGCGACCCGGGTTTAAATTTCGGATCGGTAGCAACGATAATACAACTAATCGCTTTCGGCGCCCAGAATTTCATCACAGTTGCAAGACCATATTCAGTCCTTATCAGCTGTCCTATTTTTACATTAAGTGGTTTCATTAATTACCTCTAAAAACATAACATGTACTACTATTATTTCATCTTCAAAAATTGTTACAGCATTGTTATTACGTACCTCTAAAATTAAACCGGTTCGATTTCCTATTCTGGCCTCCATTCTTTTTGCTAATTTCAAAGCAGTGAGAGCTCCAGCGATTTTCTTTGGAGGTTTAAACTTGATTAGGTCACCAGGTTCCATGGTTTATATTATTACCATTCTATCTTTTGTATAGGCCTAATTACATAAGATGATTCCCCTGCTAGTCTTTCGCCAGATATCTCCCAAAAATTATTATCTAGAGCTTGAGTACGTTGTTGCAGTAGAGTTATTTTTTTACTTACCAACGGTCTCCAATATCTTACAACCTTTCCATCAACAAGAATATCCAAATACTGCAATAAATTATCGACGTGATCAGAATGGTGGGCCCATTCTTTTAATATCAGTCCTTGAACTTGTTTCAATCCATTTGGATTAAATGGATATGACTGGGGATTAATAGTTGGCATAATACAAATCTCAACCATAATATTTTGGAAAGTCCGGATACTATTATTCATCAAGTCCCCTTATTTATTCGTAGGAACCGTTCTTTAACATTTGCTTCTTTACCATCGGGCCAACGAACCCGCCAGAACGGAATGGCTCTACGATCATCTTCCTCCGGATATTCATCTTGCCATAATGCAATACCACGAGCAATCTCCCTTTCAGTATACTCACCATCGATAAAGGTTGGCCGTATAACTATAACTTCAGCATTTTCATAAATCATAATATCTCCTAATATCCCATTAGCTTATCTTCAACTGCCCATAAATTATCTTCTTGAACTTCGACTATAGCTATAGCCTCTTCTTTCAACTCACAGATATATTGTTCATAGGATTCCTGGGCCATTCGATCAAGCTCTTTACGCAGCTCTTCTTCCTCTCTACGCATGGCTTCGTTCCAGAATTCAACCTCAGCATCGGTTGGAAATTTCCCATGGACGAGCTCATCTGTATTAAGGTCAACGACATACCAGTGACGACCACCAAGGCCATAGGTGCGGCACTTGCGACAGGTAATAGCACTAGAAATTTTAGAGAATCGTTCTCCACAAGAGCATTCATACGGATAATCAAAAGACATGTTTTTTCCTTGGTTTTTTCTTACATATATAATGTAACTTAGTGTGTAATCTTTTTAAAGTTTTCTGGAAAATAAAAGAATAAAAAAGAAGTGGGGAGAGAGGGATTCGAACCCTCGTCGTCAACTGCCGGCGGTTAACCGCCTGCACACTGCCTTAAGACAATTGCGTTGGCAGCAAGCTGTTCCATCGCTGAGCCAGATTGACTCGTACAAGTTTCTCTAGCGTTTCAACCCCTTGTTGTTGGTGTACGCCAACTCAGGGCCTCCCCAAAAAGATACTAAGGTTCCCAACTTCCTTAGCTGAACACGGCCTAAACTGCAAATCCTTGCAACGCTTACGCAACCACGATCCTAGCCGCAACCGGCATGCCACTCGAAAGTGCCCGGTGATCTAGACTAGTTATCTCTGGTCCGTGTCCCCCACATTTATTACTCCTCAAGTTTGATTGTTTTATTTCGAATATATTCTGTCCGACCATATCGATCATCCGCGCCATAAGTTCCGGCATAACTCATCCAGACATCTCCGCGAACCATTCCAAGGTCTCCGGATCCGTCCGGACAAACCATATGGTCGGGATTGGCTTCGAGCAAAGACCAAGCGTGACGATTACCGCAGGTAACCAGAGTTCCATCAGGGTTCTTCAAATCTACACATTCAAAGTCGATGTAAACATCACCTTCGCCATTCTTGTCATGGCAGGCATTCAATGTGGTCTGCTTGATACCGATAATACGAACGGCTGTTTCACGAGGAAGATCGATTTCTTCATATCCGCAATAGCCGTAGCCATTCGCACGCGTCCGAGAGACGTGGAAAATATCGCCGACTTTCCAGCCTAGCTTATTGTCATCGGCCCGGCCGAGGTTGGGAGGATTGAGATATTTTTCTTGATTTGGCATTGAAGCTCCTGTTGGTTTGTTTCTTCTTACATATATAATGTAACTTAGTGGTTGAAAATCTTAAAGTTTCTTGGAATTAAATGTTTATTTTACCCATCCTTCCATTTCTTTTTCTCTAAGAGCTTTGCGTCTTTTATATTCTGGATCTGCTAGCATCTTGGCAATCCGCGCATCGTCTGCTGCAATATCATCACGAATCAACTTCTTGAAACCAGCCTTAGTCACAGGGTACCCACGACGTTTCAGTTCTTTTTTGACATGCGGAAGAAAATATCCTGTCGCTTCGACAATCTCAAGTGGTGCCAACCCCTCATCAACCTTAGCAAAATAGTCTTCGACCGTCCAATGCTTACGAAGGTGCGTCATGAATGTACCAGGACCGCCATCGCCACGTCTGAACCGGGCAACAAATTTATTGTCTTTGTGCCATAGGCGACCGTGGGGGGCATATGTTACATAGCCTCCACACTCTTTGCGTAGATTTTCTTTAGTAAACTTTGTCATTGGTGCCTCCAAGGGCTTTGTTTTTTCTTACATATATAATGTAACTTATAGGTTGGATTTCTTAAAGTTTCCTGGAAACTATTTACGGACAGCCGTTCTTAACCCAAGCTTTAGCGACCTTCTTTTGGCTTATCTTGTGGGTCTTAGGCAGCTGCTTAGCACAGTGGCTACCCACGAAGCTTCCCCACTCAACAGAGTCAGAACCTTTCACTTGATCCCAAGGAATAGGCAGGAAGATAGTATCACCAGCTCCGGTTTTTCCTCGCGTGATGACAACTTGACATGTGTTACGATCAGGAATTCCTCGTCCGCAACAGTCGCAGAAAACATCCGCGTTCATTTGGCGCTTAGAATAAGGGTTGAGAACGGGCTTTTCGATTTTGAGAGTAAACATAATAGCTCCTTGAGTTTTTCTTACATATATAATGTAACTTACTTTAAGGATTTCTTAAGTTTTTCTGGAAACGTTAAACGTGCCAAATCAAACTTTGTTGAATGAAGCTTTCTATATCTTCTATTTTTACCAATTCATTAGTATGTCTTGCTTCAATCCGACTCTCAGGCCAATGGACAAAAACATAATACCCTTCATTGTTTTTAACATGTTGGTTTTCTATAATTAGTCCAACATCGATAAGCGGCTTTATCTCTTCGATAAATTCTAGTTGTTTTTTTTCAACTAGATGCTTCGCTAACGACAAGAGGTTTTTTAATTCTTTACCATCGATAACAAGGTCTCCCGTTACCATAGTGGTATCAATCGCGGAAACCCCATCCGCGGCTTTTAATTTATTTGACCACATACAAAAGATATATATTAGGTCCAAAAATCAGCTGCTAAAATTTTAAGAAAGATGTAATACCATACACCCTGATCAAAGAATTTTAAAATTTTCAAGCGGTAATTTTAGGTCTAAGTATGGGTTCTTATATTTTGTTTTTCCGACGCGCCGCGTCCGGCGGCCAGGGGCCCAGAAAGCAAAGAAGGATGCGGGTGCCTAAGCCCCCACATCCATTTTAATTATCCTTGAGATGTAAAGTGATAACAACCACAACTATCACTCCAATATACCCTAATATAGAAGTTATGCCTTTCTTGCAGCCACTCAGCATATAGACAAGCATTTTCATAATGGTTAAATAAGAGTTTATTGCAGTTCCAGCACCTCGGCGGATTGAACGGTTTAGCAGACATAAGTTCCCCTTTGCTAGATGTCTCCTTTATTACTCAGGGGAACTAAGCCATGATTACGCCCAGCTAAGAACTTTGCTATTACCAATTCGAGAGACCTTATCGATACCCATCTTAGAACGCGTAATGGTCTGACCCTTACGTTTACCAGATTGGTAGGTACGTGCAAAGACTTCCTTGCCAGAAACCTCACGGACAAACAACGATCGCTTAGCTACATCGTTGACGCCTTTACCAGCGACTTCATCAAATGTCGACTCTCGGTTCTTCGCATCCCATTGGACAACAAAATGACAGCTCGCAAGGTGAGCAGGCAAAGTAGCCTCAAATTCAAGCAAGGCTCGAGTAAGGTTCTGTTGCTCGGTAGGGCGGAGCATGTGTCGATTATTGATTACTTCGTCGGAAAAGACGATATTTTTAGAGTTTGGCATTGTGCCTCCTTTGTTAAACTCATTAGTATTATACAGCGCGGGCATTGGTTTTACAAAATTTTTCCGGAGAATTTTTTCTAATTTACTAGCTAGATATCCAAGCCGCGTTGGCCATTAGTGTCTCGGCTGCTGTTCTGCATGTGTCCGCCAGAACTTAGCGATCATTTCAGGATTATGAGTCCACCGGAGTATGTTATACCAGCTACGTATCCAGTCCTTATCCATACTTGGGCCATGGACTTGTGTGATCATCTCTATATAGAACAAAGCTCGCGTGGTGAGGTTCCATCGATATCGTTGCTTAATAAGACCGGAGGAACGTAACCACCTCCAATGCTTTTTTAGCATGCGTGGCGCCATGGCAATTCTAGATAGCATTTCTTCTTGTTCTTTTGTTATATCTTTAGTCGGCATATATTTCCTTACAGCGCCTATAGCCCTGCGGACCGCAGCCCGGAGGGTAGAGGTAATCATTACGTAGTACCCGGGAGTTCAAGCAATTTTTCTAAATGGCTCGCTGCAAAGACTTGTATGTCACCAGAATCCCATAACACGGTAGCAATATAGGGCCCTCTCGCCATGGCGTCTGCAGATGGAACGGACAAGTTCATACGCATGGTTAGCTCGATGACTATGCCCGTCTTTTGACTATCTGGATGGATATCTTGTGCAGTTACCATGCTGCAGTCTGGCGGGGAGTCTTCGAAGAGGAACGGTTGGAGCTTAACGAGATCTCCTTTTTTAATGATCATAGTCGCACGTTACAAAGAGCTATATAGTATGGGTTAGTTAACTGGAAGATTGCCCTGTTATCCTTGTATGCTACTGAGTCCATGGTCTCTCCTAGGCTTTTAATCGATTCAACCAAGTCCATGCCATGCTTCTCATGCACGTATTGCAGTAAGGCGAGGCCTCTGGAGCTGAGGTTATTGCCGGGATCCGAGTCGTCTTGGATCAGTGTGAACACATATACCATTTCTTTGCTGGAGAACTGAGCTAGCAGATCATCGATTTTGTGTGCAGCGGTTTTTGTTATTCTCTTCATATGGTTGATCCTATGGTTTACAGGCCAGCCGGGCGTTGCTTTATCCAGCGTTAGGTTATGCAGCTTTATGATACAAACTGTATGTGTGCCTATTTTTATCATTGTAGTGTGAATATATATGGATGTACAGTTATATGGCCGTTAATTGTTACTATAGTGTGATCCTGCATAATGCATGCAGAAAAACAGAATTGGTTTTGAAAAAATATCCCGGAGAAAAATTTACATGCTTAGCCCTAGCCCACCGGTGGGCGCTCCCAGTGAGTAGGGGCGCCCCTCCATGAGGGCCCTAATTCGCGGCTCCAGAGGGCCCTAATTGGGCCCCTCCAGCGAGGCCCGGGGGCCCTAGGCCACCCTAGCAGTGCAGACCAGGGGCCCCTCTCCGGGCCTGTAACATGAAACAAATTATGTTTCAAATGTTTCATTCGTTTCATGAAACAAGGGTGTTTCACTTTGCACCTACGGCCGGCAAATCAGGATGGGCACAGACCTCCCCGGGTCTTTGGGTTTGGATTGCTTGCAACACCCGCTTAGCACCGATGTTCCTAGTCCGTCTGCCCTTAGAAGAAACAAAGACCGGCAGCTTCCGTTCATCTGTTGACAGGGCATATATCATTGGATGCCGGGTACTCCTCTCTCCGGTTTGTTCCCCGGTAGTTTCTCCATCCAGTACGATTGTACGGACATGTCTTGGCAGTGGCAGGTCTTTTAGCATTGTGACCACCTCAGCGGTGTCTAGGCCATTCTTAAGGAAGAAGGATTGGTCTACATTATTGATGATTACTTTGGGCTTCATGGTAGCTCCTTGAAGGTTTATGAATATGAAAAAGTGGCCCTTTGTTTTTTATTTTCTTATCCCAAGGTGGGCCATCCCCTGGTGTTTGCAAGATGTTAATTAACTAATTCTAGTCGGGGGTGCGCCCGGGCGAACATAAGGATTATGCTTAGCATCGCTGACAATGTGGATCAGATCCCTGAGTTCTGGTTTTTTGATCTTAATATTATGCTCTGTGTCGAATTCGATGACCGATACTGGCTCACTGTGATGATAGGCTTTTCGGATTAGCTTTATTGCAGTGAGATCAACATAGACCTCTTGATTATTGGCTGATATCATTTTATACATCTTGGGATCCTTTCGCGTACGCGAGTTGTTATTGTAAATGGTGGGTGGTGGGTCGTCCGGGGTTCGAACCCGGGGCCTGCGGATTAAAAGTCCGATGCTCTACCAGCTGAGCTAACGACCCGGGTTAGACTTAGCTCGCAGAGACACGAGCGATTTCAGAGAAGCCGGTACGAGTGAGGTCTAGAAAGAAGACATGTCCACAGCCACCGAAGCGGTTCTTCTGAGTCTCGAGAACACGGCAGCCCATAAAATCATTATCCTTACGCTCAACACCCAAGTGCATGTGAGCATCAACCATATGCTTAAGCTTATTTGAACCAGCAGCCTTACCAGACTTGTTCACCTGATTGATAATGAGAGCGATAGCGTGAGTCTCTTTGCAGAAAGCAAGGAGCTTCTCAAGAACGAGAGAGTCTGAACGGTATCCTTTTCCGTATCGATCGTGAGTTGCATTCATCTGTTGGAGAGAGTCAATGATGATGAACATCTGCTTCTTAGGAAATGCAGCCATCATCTTTTGACAGCCAGCGATGACGTCATCAACTTCAGTAGAGTTACCACAGGCGAAGTCACCAGTCAGGCCAATGCGCTTGACAGTCTTCTTGATTTGAAACAGAGACTCTTCAGCGGTGTTGAAGACACACATTGCATCCTTACGCTTAGCGACAGCTGAAGCAACAGTGAGGACCATAGTTGTCTTACCAGCTCCAGGCTCTCCCGTGAAGAGAGTGACAGAAGAAGGAGTGAAACCGTTGCCGCCCATTGCAGAGTCAACAAAGTCAACTTTCGTTGCAAGCGTACGATTAAGATGTTCGGGCACTTCAATGCTTGAGATGGGAGTGCCGAAGATGATGTCTGAGAGTTTAGTTGTGATAGCCATTATGGGCTCCTTTGGTTTTTTTGGGCAATTGCCCGGTTGGTTTTAAAGCTGTTGTTTTTTCTTACATATATAATGTAACTTACCACATGGGATTTTATAGTTTTCTTGGAAAAAGAATGAAACTATTTTTACTTATTTTTTCATTTCTTCCTGGACTAGGATCCTCTCTGCAGACAAGCCGGATATCCCAAGCTCTTGTTCTCTTTGATCTGCCCAGAGCAGAGCGGCCATCAGAGCTCCAACGAATATGCCGAGGAGGATAACTTCGACCGTGGTTAACATAATTTTATTTAGCATTTTTTTCCTTTTTTTTCTATACAGCCGTGGTAGCCGCTTTATAATATAATAGGGTGATCAGATAATAAGATTAGTGGCGTTATTCCACTCACATTTTGAATGGATTAGCAAAATCTTTCCTTCCCTGTGAAACGTGATATCTTGCCAGTGTAGCCTACTCTTCGCATCTCCCGCTTCCATTCCTTACCGTGTCCAATGACTCTCTTGCCGCCGTTGGCAGCCGACACACCGTGACGATATGTAACCTGCACGTAGTGGTGACACATCTCGTGGAGGAGGACACCGAGCATTTCTTTAGGCGTCATCCCCTTGTTCGAAGAGAGCTTAATGTACCCAGCATGACCGTACCATCCCAGTCGCCGCTTCCGTGTGGACTCTGCAGTCACCGGTATCTTTGGCAATTGTCCGGACCAATACTGGGCATTGAGCTTATCGAATGCATCATCCCAGCAATTAAGCTCCAGCTCAGCCAAAATAGCGTCGTCCTTGTCTGCAGCCAGTTGAGCTCTAAGCTTATCGAGGACGCGACGGCGTTGGCGGGGAGAGTCGAAATATGACATGGGTTCTCCATTGAAAGTTTCTTACATATATAATGTAACTTACCGGTCCGTTATCTTAAGAAAAGCTGGAAGAAAGTTTTGCTTTTTTTCTTAAGCAGCCCGGGTTGGTTTTGCTTAAGCCGAAAATCCCTTTTGCCTGGGCGGAACCTAATCTCACGCGCCGGCAGGTTGGTTTTTAACCCGGGTAGAATAATCCCAAATCCGAGAGAGACGTCAACCCGGGGGTGAAACAAGTGAAACATTGAAACAATTATGTTTCATGAAACAAGAGAAACAATTACTGTTTCACTCCTGGACCCCAAAATCGCGCGGGCTAAGCCGGAAGCCGGGAGATTACCCTGCTTTTCTTGGGTGACACCACCCTGAGACTAGATTCTGCAGAAGCTCGAGGCAGCACCACCGCGAATTCTGGTAGGTGGTCACAAGTCCGTATAGCCACCGCGTATAAATCATGGCAGTGAAATATAGCTATAATGCGAAACTGGGCAGTGCATACCTCTAATGGAGCATGGGGAACAGGGGCAGCAGATACCTCTTATATACTGGATGGGGTGTATACGGGTGTCTCTCTGTCTCTCCCTTTTATACAATTGTTCCTCTCTCTTTATAATCATCTTAAGCAGATTTTTTCAAGTTCTCTCGCGGACGGGGATGCAGGCAATTTACTCTGCTTGGAGTTTGATCCGGGCTTCGGCCTTGTCGAAGAACTCCTTGTTCTTTTCGATTCCGATGAAACGCCTGTCCAATCGGAGGGCGGCTTCGCCGGTTGTTCCCGATCCCATGAAGCAGTCGAGCACTAGATCATTTGGATTCGACCAAATCCTTATGATTCGTTCCATGAGGGAGAGGGGCTTTTGGGTCGGATGACCGGTTCTCTCCTTGGACCAAGGCACGATCGGCGATATATCGTACCAAACGTTTGTGAGCGCCCTGTTCTTCTGGCCGTTCTTGTCTCCCATGCCGCCCGTCTTCTTTGGCGTGTTCGACCAAACCCTGTTGAACGTGTATCCCTTGGGTTTCTTTGCAAACCATAGGATATCTTCCCTTGTTGAGACGAAGTTGGTCTTGGCTCCTCTGCCCTTGATCCGATCCCAAGCAATCCAATTCTTTAGTTCGAATCTCTCCTCTATGATCCTTTTAGTCTCTGCGACATTTGACCAACCCTGGAAGACGACGAGGTTGCCTGTTGGCTTGAGGATCCTGTGAAACTCTTGAGACAGGACTTCCCAATTCATACCCTTATCCCATTCGGCGTAGCCGATCTCATATGGAGGATCGACTGCAATTAGATCGATTGAATCATTCTCAAGTGATGGAAGTCTGAGCAGGCAGTCGTCGTTTATTAGTTCATATGTTTTCATTTAACCTCCTTTTCATTATTGTACATTAGATCTCCTCTATTTACAATCCTAATCTTAATCTTTTTGGAATCAGACCAATATTGGACTCGGCGCCTGCGCAGAGGACAACTTTCTCCTTGGCCCTCGCGCGCGGCGGGGAAGCGTTGTTCTATACAAATTCGTCGGATGACCTTATAATATATCGTAAATAGGATTTTTCATGTTCTCTCGTGGAACTCAAAATAAAGTATATTTATTTCTTGGGGCCTTCTTGTTAACGTTGAAATTGGACAGTTCATATAAACCCATTGGAATCATCGATTCTGTAGATGCGTTCTCTATGGTATGGAAAGGGAAGGCTGTGATGGTGGAAAGATATGACAGCTATCTTAAAAGCGGTAATGATGTATGGGATGAACCCGCGGTGATCGTGTTGCATAGGTATATTGACTTTCCTTTCTTCCGAGTCGGTTGTACGAGAAGAGAGATCTTCAAGAGAGATAAATATGTCTGTCAATATTGTCATTATCCTTTTTCTGGAGGTAAACTTACTCTCGACCATGTTATTCCCAAATCCCGGGGCGGTCAAAAGTCTTGGGAGAATCTGGTTACCTGTTGTATAAAATGTAATCAGAAAAAGGGGGATCGTCTTTTAAGAGAGATTGGTATGCATCTCTGGCGGAGGCCGATAAAGCCTAGATATCGATTGATTGATTGGTTAGGCCCTTCTATTCCTGGTATTTGGAAACCTTACCTTTCGGGAGTATATACCAAGTAATGTCTCGTGCGCATGCAAACATTTAATGTTTCTTTGTTTCGAGACTAATAATTAATATGTATAAAATGAATTATAAAGGAAATCAGTATGAAATTAAATGTCGAATCAAAGAGTAATCCTTGGCTTCTTGGTGAAAGCCTTTATACTAGATTGACAATGCCTGTCGAAGCCAGTGTTTCAGGGCGAATATCTTTATATGAAGCTGCCAGATATTATGTATATTTTTCTGATATCGATAATCTTAATGAAGGAAACCTTTATGAGGCCTCTTGGCTAGCTAGCCTAGGTCAGAAAGCTTTACAGAAAGCATCAAGAGGTTTTGGTACGATGGTCGGATGGGCTAAGTCCTTTGGTGGGATGATTGGTGATGGATGGAAAAAAATAAAAGGACTAAGTAAAAAAGCAGCCAAGAAACTTAAAAAACTTGGTGGTAAGGCTGGTGAGCTTTTTAACAAGGCGTTCTTTTGGCTTTTAGAAAAAATCCCCGGTGGAGAAACTGCTTTTGAATTCCTGGCTGAATGGGGAAAGACGGCTGTTGACAAACTAAAAGAAATGGGTAAAGCAATCGGAGATAAACTTACAGAGTGGGCCAAGACTGCTAAAGTTAAAATGATCACAATGCTTTTAAAAGCTCTAAAACGTGGTGATGAAGAAATCCATGGAATCTTAAAAAGTATGGATTTAGATAAGCCGGTTGTTGAAGCCAGACGAAAAGAACTAAAAGCTTTAGGAATTACTACTATTAGTGAGTATAACCTTGTTATGCAAACAAAAGAACTTCTTAATGAAGTCGGATTAGGAGATGTAGCCAAGCAAGCTGCAACGGAAAAAGTAGGTGAACTTGCCGACGGCGCTAAAGAAAGTGCTGAAATGGTTGTTGCTATTGCCGGAGATCCTTCAAAAGCAACAGACTATATGGAAGATCCAGAAGAATTTATGAGAGGAGCTGCTGCTGATGGTGTTAATTGGATCTTGACTAAGGTTTTAGACTTGATGGAACACGACTTTAAAATGGTTGTTGAATTATTTGGATCCACTATCTGGGAACCTTTTAAAACTGGGTTTGGTCAAGCTGCCGCTGCAATGATGGGTATTTTATCTTCTCCAAACCTTGCTTGGGATAAGATGGCAAAATATGTTCAGACATTAATCAAAGGATTTAAAATCGGCGGAGGTAGAACAAAAAAAGGAAGAGCTGTTCAGCAATTATTTCTTACAAATAAAGGAGAATTGTTTAAGGATTTTTTCACCGGTATTATTAAAGGGTCAAACCTAGAGCAAGTTCTAAGAGCCGTTAGCGGAGATCCAAAGTCTATTAAAAAACTTATTGTTTCAATTACCGGAGCAATTGTTGGTGGTCTTAAAGCAGCTGCAAACAAATATGGTGGCAAACTAACAGATTGGTTTGGAGAACAGCTTGATGATGATGATGAGGAATCAAATGGTGGATTAGCTGAGATGATTCTGAATGCAATAGGAAGAGCAGATCTAGCAGAGGCTTAGTCGACTAACTAATTTTATTTTGTACAATCGTTGATAAAGCTTTATTATAGATGTGTAAAAAATAATACAAGGAGACGCTTGTTTATGCAAGGATCGATGAAACGACAGGAATGTAAAAAATGCCGGAAAAATATTTGTGCTTGGGGGCAGATATTTTATTTCGAGGTTTCCTGTGCTGGTTGTTGGTTGTGATGTGATACGGTTGTTACTGTTTCATCGGTCCTCCCCCTCTTCTTTTGCGGGAATAGCTCAGTTGGTAGAGCATTTGGTTGCCAATCAAAAGGTCGCGAGTTCGAGTCTCGTTTCCCGCTCCATTCTAACAAAGATCAGAAGTTCAACTGAAACAAAGGAGAAAAAATGAGCACAGTAGAAAATGGAAATACAGTAACGGTACATTATACCGGTACTCTAAATAATGGAACTAAATTTGATAGCTCTCGAGAGCGGGACCCGCTTAGTTTTAAAGTAGGTGATGGACAAGTCATTGTCGGCTTTGGTAATGCCGTTCTCGGAATGACAGAAGGCGAAACAAAAACATTTACTATCCCAGCAGCAGAAGCTTATGGGTTGAAAAATGAAGAAGCAATTCAGGAAGTACCTAAGGAACGATTCCCAGATGGATATAATCCACAGGTTGGCGAAACCGTTACTGGTCAGGGTGAAAATAGTCAACCATTTCGAGCAACAGTTATTGGTGCACAAACTGATACTATTACTCTTGACTTTAATCATCCACTCGCCGGCCATGATCTTACTTTTGAAGTCGAACTAGTTTCAATAGCATAAAATCCCTCAGGAGAAAGAAATGTCGTATGATGAAATTCAGAATTTAATCGATTCGAATCAGTTTGTTAATGGTATAGCTAATGAAGCTTCTGTCGTTGAAGGAACAAGTCGTGTACTTTTTCTTTCCCCTGAAGGATTGAAACATATCTTAGGAAGACATCGAGATGAATATGCACCTGGCAGCCTTTTAAATACCGGTGCTGATTATCCATCTTTGATTAAATCCTTTATCGATACCGAGCCATCTGTGATTGATGGTCGAGGTTTTGTAAAGTGGTTAGATAAAGACGTCGGACAGATCGTTGGATCGACGGGAATACAGAAAGGTGACCCAGAAGAAGTTGCGCAAATGACAGATTATCAAATGCCTGACTCTAGACGTCCTGAAACTGTTAAAGTTAGCGGTGGTCAAAGAGAGCCTACGTCTATCCTTAATCTTATTATAGCCCCAATGGGATCTCTATTGGATGGAAGAGAAGTTTTCTCTATTATCACAATGTTTCCAGGCAGGAATTCTATTGATGGAGTTGAAATACCCATGAATCGCAATGACCTTGCGGGGCTAGGATTTTACTTTGTGCTTCCTACTGATTCACCAATGTTATAATTCGTTAGCCATTGTAGCTCAGTTGGTAGAGCTCCGGTTTTGTAAACCGGTGGCCGTAGGTTCAAATCCTATCGATGGCTCCAGTCAAAGGTTCGGGGGATCCTTACAAAAAATCCCCCCTGTTTTTGCGCCCTTAGCTCAGCTGGATAGAGCATCGGCCTTCTAAGCCGAGGGTCGCACGTTCGAATCGTGCAGGGCGTACCATTTTTTAAGATTATAAATATTTAATACCAACCTCCTGAAAAGAGTTAGAAGGAATGATAAATATCGTTGGCATAGAACCTAGTCCATGGGCAATTATATTAGGAATTGTCCTTGGTTTATTTTTTTATTATCTAAATAAAAGAAATAATAATCATTTATTACTCAAAGAGTAAGGATTTTTTTTAATTCTCTTTACGTATTATTATTCCAGAAGGATAATTATAAATAATCTAGATAATTGGAAGATTGTTATGCGTAATTTACTTATAGAACAAAAGATCGAAAGGTTCTTTCTCCGCCGGATTCGAAATCAGCTCGTCTGCATTCCTCTTAATGAAGCTTTGGATTTTAATGATCGAAAAGAAATTCAAAGAATGATCAGAAATGATATTAATTCTAAGCGTTTTAGACAAGAGATAGATAAGGTTTTCAAGCAAGATCTTGAAGATGCATTAAGAGCTGCATTCGGAATTAATAATAGCGGAAAACTTAGTAGCTATGTTGTTAATAAAGTAGCTACTGAAGTTCAGAGCTCGGCTACAAAACAAGCCATTGCAGATATTTGTAAACAGGTAATAGAAAAATTATATAAAGAAATAGCTTTACGTTATCCTTTTATTATCAGAAATATAAGGCTTTAACATGTTGCAACATTTAAAAGATTATGATATCACTTGGCTGCAACATAATATCCGAGCTTTAAAATGGGCATGGCAATTATTTAAAGTTACTTGCGCTTTGACAATCCATGCTTTCTGTCCTTGGTTTTTTGAAAAATATACATCAACGCAGGTTTTTATAATTTCTGCAGAAATGGAAGACTGTGTTAAGACAATAAAATGATGTCTGCAGATATTACAGGATTATGAAATGAAATACTTACGACATTATATAAGACGTCTTATAACTGAAGCCACCAATTCTAAATTACTGGATATGTTTTCTACATGGGACCCGGATTACATCAAGCAATCATTAGAAATGAATGAACTAGCAGAAGAATATCCCCATCCAATAGAAGCAGAAGAAAATCATCATCCACCGAAGAAAAATGCTAGGATGCATTATATTATTCGATTTAAATTTGAGTCTCGTGAAGAAGCGATGGTATTCGAAAATATGATTGCCGACGCCGAGTTTGCAGTAAAGGCAAAAGGGGGCGGCTGGAGTCGCGATGCAAAAATTGGTGATTATATAATATCTAGAGTAGGCGCAGATATAACAGTATGGCAGAAAGTAGGGTATTAATGATGAAACACCTTCGGCAATACATAAGATATACATTAAAAGAATCACGGTTTAATCAGATGTCAAAAGATAGATTTACCGGTCTTAAGCCGTTCCTTCAGCAAGCTAATTTTATGAACGTTGATGCTGGTGGAGATTATGATGAGGGTGATACTTTTTTTACCGAAGCTCAGCAAACACTCATCGAAGAATTGAATGATTATTTTGGTGAAAACTTTCCTCCTTATGGCTATATTAACGTCATAGCTAAAGTAGATTTAATGTTAACCCTTCCTAACGAAGGCGCTGATAAGGCTCTTAAAGGCGCGACATATTTTTATGACGGTTTACACAACGTAGAATTAATTGTAGCTCAGATGGATGATGGACAAACCCTAAGCGAACTTGGTAATGTAGCACAGAAGGTATATGAAGTTATAACCCATGAATTATTACATATGCAACAATTTATGAAATTTAGCCGGGGAGAACCCACTGAAGAGAAATGGGATCAATTTATGGCCGAATATAAAAAACGTGGTGGAGCTCAAGGAATGGGTGGAGATTATTTCTTTTTCGATGAAGAAAATGGAGTATCAGAATTAGAAACGTTCTCATTTCAGATGGCTAACGAGCTTGTTAATTCTTTGGGTCAAAAAGAAGCTGTTAAATTATTACAGAAACAAAAACCCGACTATAATTTAATTCGAAAAAATTCAGCATCTTTTAGAGATATTGAAAGAAATTCTCCAGGCATGTTGAATAGACATGAACTAAGAGTTATGGTTAAGCGAGCAAAACAATATGCGAAAAGAGTTGAACGATGAATCACTTACGGAAATACATAAGGAAGCTACTGCTTGAAAACCCCTATTTCTCTCCACCTCAAGTATTCAAAGATGAGACCGGTATTGACCTGGTCCATCGATATAAGCTTCCTTCCGGGTTTAGTTCAGGGAAGGCATTACAGGACTGGGTTGATGCGAATGAACCAAAGGATCAAACTCCGGAGAACATTAATGACTTTTATGCACCGATTGTAGATGAATTGATAAAATTAAATCCAGAGTTAACTCCACTCCGGGATGCAGGTAAAGTCGAAGAGTGGATGCTGATGCCAGACGAAAAGATATCAGATGTGATTCCTTGGCACCTCAAAGACATCGTGATTGGTGTTGCTAGCGAGTTTCCTTTAGCTGATCTCCTTTATTATTTCGACGGATCCCCAGATACTTCTTGGAATATTGGAACCCAAATTGAGAAAAAGGTTGGAGTTAGGCCACAGTGGATGGTATCACCTGAAACCGCAGCAAAACAGTTTGGCCTACAAGAACGAAAAATTCGTGGATACATAAGACAAATGCTTCTAGAAGTTGATCTCGGAGATAAAGTATGGGCCGATCGGGCAACATCCGGACGAGTTGACAACCACTGGGGAGATGAACCTGACACAAAAATAGAGGCCGATTTGTGGAATGCGTTAAGACGCTATTTAAGCAATGCCTCACCCATCAAAGACCGGACATTATTGTCCGCTATTAAAGATGCAGCAAGAGATTCTCGGTATGAAGACATATTCATTACCCGAGATTCACCGTACTGGGATGATCAAGGATTAATGCGTGGACAGTCTCTTCCGAAAAAGCACGTAGAACAATTACTTAAAATCAAGATTCCTTCATCATATGCAGAAGCCTCAGAGGATCCGAGGTGGCATCACCCTTGGCTAACAATTGACTTATCAAGCCCATATCTCTATAAGCCAGAAAAATTCTTCAGAGAAGGTGAGGTTTCCTCGTGGACACCAGACGATAGAACCGCGAAGAATTTTGCGACTAGTGACCCATGGACGTCGACCGAGACGGAAACAATGGGCATAATCTTTCACGCTGTTAGAGGATCTGGTGAATTCCTGGATCTTAGACAAATGTATTGGTATGAAGGAATGGGATCCCATAGTGAAGAAGAAGAGTATTTAGCGTTAGATGACGTGCTAGTTGATTCAATATCAGTTTATTATGAAGACCCAGATCGAGGAGATTGGTAGTGAAACACTTACGACAATATATAAGAACGCTTCTAGAAGCTAACATACCGGAAGACACTGAGAGATCAGAGACGTATAAGCTTATTCGACTATTTCTAAATGAGGATGGGACAATGCAAGCAATCGACTTGGCAGAGATGTTACCCGACATAAATCCAAGAGTAGTTGAATTATTCTCAGATATCCAATCACGCGTTGAAGAATTAATTGAGTTTGGCCGCGGAAACTTTCCCGAAGAGTGGAAAAAGACTCCGGGAAACCCTGCTCATGTGTTAAGTGATTCTGATTATTTCGAGCCGTTCATGATGATGGCTATGGAGTTGGGAGAGATTGCGCGAGAAGAGAAGGAATGGGTCAGGCCGAGGGATGATCAAGAATGGAAAGAGATTGGAAAATTTGGCACGAGAAAACTCGGCAAAGAATTCCAGTCGGCAATGCGTGCTGTCAATGTCGTGTTAGCAGAAAAGCAAACACCAGAACAAATGATGGCCACGATAATGGGAGTGGGAACACATTTTGTTGCATTAGCTAAACGCTTTGGGATACATTTATGAAACACTTACGACAATACATAAGACAGATATTAATCGAATCGATTCCTGTAGATGTTGAAGTGGGGGATATCATTCTTACCGGAAAGTTTAAAAATAAAAGAACTATTGTAAAATCTATAGGAACAGATGAATATGGTCATCCAACAATTAATGGAAAAACAATTCTTAAGTTTAAAATAGAAAAACAACTTCCTAAAAAGAAATGGTCTGCCAAATCGCGTGAAGAATTAAATGAAACCATTATTACCGAAGCAGCTAAAACTCCTGCTGATCTTGGAGACATGACTGTAGGAATCGAATTCAAACCTGGGGATTGGATATCTGTATCATTATGGAAAATAGATGAGGCTGGATTTAAAGCTCGAGCCGGTGAAGTTCAAGCTGCTCCTGGAGATGGATCAGGTCCGTGTTCTGGAGCTTATGAAGTACTATGGGCCAATGCAGAAGGCGCGTGGGGGTTTGGTCCGATGCTTTATGATATAGCTATGGAATTAGCAGGAGATGAAGGTTTAATATGCGATCGCAGCAGTGTATCTGAAGATGCAGCAAGTGTATGGGAATTTTATCTAAATAATCGCCCGGATGTTATAGCAAAACAATTAGACGACGAACGTGTTCCTTTTTTGCAAGACCCTGGAGAAAATGATCCATCGGATGACTGTGACCAACGAATATTCAGAAGAAAAGAAAGATACAAAAACCACCATAATGCAAGTGACCCAGGGTTCAAAGATGCGTTTTTAGATCATTGGTCAACAAAAGCGTATGTGAAGACTAGTGGTACCCCAATATTAGATGAGCTTAAAGCTGCAGGGAAGGTAACTAGAAAATGAAACACTTACGACAATACATAAGACAATTGATTTTAGAGGATCCGCAAGATTACTTTGAAATGCAAGGAATGTCACCAGAAGAATACCAACTCGATCCAGGAAAGAAAAATGGTATGACAGTTGGCCAGGCATTAGAAGAAATTAAAGCTAAGGAAATAACATCTAAAGATGCTCAACGTAAAGGGATGTTGAAGAAGTTTGGCTGGGAATTTCCCAAGATGATACCGGTTGCTGGGGCGATTCCAATGCTAATCGATTTTCTTAACGATGAAAAGAAAATTGCATCAGATACTGCACCTGGAGCAATAGAGGGATTACTTCGAGATTATCCTTTATTAGACGTATGGGATATTAATCGAAAACTGTTCAAGGTGATTGATAACAAACTATTAGAAGATTTGGAAGATCAATATATGGCAGAAGTTGCCTCTAATGTAAATCCAGAAACGCTTGTCAGTGAATTAGAAGATATAAATGATTACATTGCAAAGAAAATTGTAGAGATAACTAATGGTGAAATAGTTTTGGAGATAACTACATGAAATACTTACGACAATGCATAAAAAGAATATTAAAAGAATCCCTTGAAGAAGAGAGCGTTTTGGAATCGTTGCTTAAAAGCGGCGATGTATCTATGATTCACCAAGCCATCGATCTAGCAGATAACATGGGAATGAGTCTCCTAGATTTACCGTGGAATGTAGTTAAGCTTAAAGGCGCAACTCATTCACTCTCCCCAGAAAGTATTCAATTTGATTTTGATCTTGCCGGGCTTGTAATCGAGCAAGTTGAGTCAGATAGGATTGATAT
>Ga0315328_10000247_pt1 | contig 23063 bp, 23 predicted proteins | sample M120032315metaG_FD_203462 | JGI IMG/M metagenome (GOLD analysis project Ga0315328, IMG submission 203462) | Ammonia-oxidizing marine archaeal communities from Monterey Bay, California, United States - M1 200m 32315 | ecosystem: Environmental > Aquatic > Marine > Intertidal zone | place: USA... | reverse complement strand
CCAAAATATGCAGACATTGGTGGAAGAATTTGAGAAATTATTTCAAAACTACTTATAGACTTCTGTGTATTATCAAAGAGGCGAGTGTCCACATTATCGTAATTCATTAGAAGATCCATGGCATCTCTGGGAGTAAAATTAATACCCTCACGCGTAAAACGATATGCACCCAACAAAGAGTCCTGAAATATACCAATAATAGATGCATTATTCGCAGGACTAATAATTTGTTCCGCTACAGCAGCCAATGATCTAAGTTCAGTGCGAGCCTCATCATCTTGCGGTTGATGCAAATTCATCTCATCCCCATCGAAATCGGCATTATATGGTTTCGTGACACCGACATTGAGACGAAACGTAAACCCCTTTTTCAATACACGTGTTATATGACACATCATACTCATTTTATGCAGGGAGGGTTGCCGGTTAAAGAGAACTGGATCCCCATCCATAAGATGGCGATGAACAATATCACCTTCATTTATTTCTAAAGAATCACGGTCAATATAACGCAGGGATATATTTTCCCCTGTTTTACGTTGAAGAATTTTTGCACCAGGGTAGACATCGGGTCCATTAGAAACCAATTTCTTAAGGAAATTCTTATTCCTACTATTCACATAAGCAGGGGTTGTCATATTTTTTGCAATTTTAATGGGCACCCCCAATTCCCTAATACCAATACTAGCATCAGGGGTAATGACGCTACGTGCTGAAAAATCTACTCGCTTGCCCATTAAATTTCCGCGCACACGTCCACCTTTGCCCACCAAACGCTCTTTAATGGATTTGAGTGCGCGCCCGGTTCTCTGTGCAACAGGTGCACACCCCGGAATGTGATTGTCTATCATAGTAGCAATATAATATTGCAATACCATTGTCCAATCATCTATAACTTTTGAATTGGCATCTTGGTTTATTTTTTCCCGCAATGCTTTATTGGATTTAATAATATTCACAATGATATGAGATATATCATCCTCGCTGCGTTGTTGCGCGTCATGCTTTACTGATGGACGCACCGCTGGTGGCGGAATTGCAAGAACTTGACATACCATCCAATCTGGACGAGACCATACTGGACTAAACCCCATAAATTTAACGTCCTCATCCGTTATTCTGCGCAATATAGTAAGAACTTGTTCACATGATAATTTTAATGTTAACTTATCCTTAACATTTCCATCCTCATCTGTTAATCCATCTATATTATCCCACTCACAAAAGAGTGTTGCAAGTCCTTCCTTATAAATCTTTTTCGGCTGCTTTGTCCCGCAACCATCTTCATTCTCCTCCCCACAACGACAAACTTTACTTGCGATGCTAAACAAATAAGCCCACCTTTTCTGTGCATCCATATCCAAAATATGTTTATGCAAATCCTTATTTATTAATAGTTTGCTACACTTAAAACAAACGCAACGCAATATCTTCAAAATAGTGCTTAGATATTGTATATAGTATACAGGACGCGCCAATTCTATATGCCCAAAGTATCCAGGAGTATTAATATAATTCAATCCATCTGTTGGGCAAATAAGACCCGGGTCCAAAACGCCCATGCGTGGGTCAAATAACCCACCAATCACAGGGCGATCATTAATATAGGTATCCCGACTCGTTATCTCAGCTACTGATCCACGTCTAATTTCTTCTGGTGACAACAAACTAAATTGAACCCCTATAATTTGTGACGATGGAATATCTCCATATTTATCATAATTCGGCATTCTTATATTTCTAATATATTATTTAGATTGTTTTCAATTTTATAAAATGATATAAATATTATCTCCCCTTACATAATAATGAAGGACGATCCTCAAACGCCTAAAAAGAAATACAATTTACGAAATAAAAAAAATGTGAAAAAACATGTGGTTGACGATGATTCTGATACAGATAGCGATAGCGATTATATACCTGGTGCATCCGAAGATGAAGATGAGGAATTTAATCTCAGGCAATGGCAATCATTTTTGGGGAAATTATTTCCCTCCAAACACACCCATAAAAGAAATGCATTGTTAAATGCAATGGATAAATTAAAAAAAAATGCAAAAATGTCCAATGAGGAAGAAAAAGATGCTTTATCCGAAATCGAGGATAACGAAGATGAAGAATACAATGGCGACGACGAAGAATATGAAGAAGGAGCGTGGACAGATATTAATAATTCCAATATGAAAGTAAATATTATTTTTACTGTTGCCGAAAATATGGACGATCCGTATTATGAGTATGCAGAAGACGAAGAATGCGAAGAGGAAGAATATTCACATACAGAGTCCGCTTATAAAGATATAACATTCGAAAAAGATGACAAAGTTGAAATAAAATTAGATAAATGGGATGAATGGAAGGAAGGTGTTATCCTTAAAAAGAAAAAAGATAACTATAATGTCAAAGTACATAAAACTAGTTACACAAATATATCACCAGAAAAAATACGTCTCCCCAAAGAAACAATCAAAGATAACCAAGAATTATTGCAAGAACTCAAAGATATTCTTGCAGTTAAAAAAACAAAAGGTAATACAGCCATGAAAGAAAAAATTACCTCAATGATACAATTACAGGAAAAAGAATGTACGAAGAAAAAGAAGTTGGAGGAAAAAAAAACAAAAATGGCAAATAATAAAACATTCAAAAAATTACTCCATAGCCAAAATGTGATGTGCGATTTCAAATATTTTCGCGGATTATCTACAGAAAAGCAGAATAATATAATAGAGCAAATGCGCGAAATCCAAAAACACTCGCATGTCGCCAAACCCTATCGCATAACACTATTAGAAACCGATATCCCTATTAAATACAAATCCATCGCCTTCAATAAAATAAATACGCTTTCCCATATGGATCCAAGTGTTGGAGAATATTACAAAATTAAACAATGGGTTGATACTTTTATGCATATACCCTTTGGAAAATATAATTCCTTACCATTAACAATAGATAACGGAAAAGAAAATTGTCAACAATTTATGGAAAACGCACGGCAAGAATTAGATAATTCTGTATATGGACTCAATGACGCCAAAATGCAAATTATGCAAATGATTGGACAATGGATAAGTAATCCCAAATCTGTGGGAACAGCGATTGCTATTCACGGACCCATGGGAACTGGGAAAACAACACTTGTTAAAAAGGGGATTAGTAAAATCTTAAATCGCCCCTTCGCATTTATTGCCTTAGGGGGGGCCACCGACAGCAGTTTCCTCGAAGGACATTCATATACCTATGAAGGGAGTAACTGGGGGAAAATCGTAGATATACTTATACAAAGTAAATGCATGAATCCTGTTATATATTTCGACGAGCTTGACAAGATCAGTGCCACTCCCAAGGGCGAAGAAATCATTGGTATATTAACCCATCTCACAGATACTACACAAAATGGACAGTTTCACGATAAATATTTTTCCAGTTTAGATTTCGATCTGAGCAAAGCCCTATTTATTTTCAGCTATAACGAGGAGGATAAAATAAACCCCATTTTGCGAGATCGAATGTATAGAATAGAAACCAAGGGATACAATAAAAAAGATAAGATCATCATCGCACATAAGCATTTAATTCCTGAAATAAACAAGAATATTAATTTTAATGAGAATGAAATCATTCTGTCTAACGACGCCTTAGAGTATATCATAGATGCCTTCACTGGAAACGAAAAGGGTGTGCGTAATCTGAAACGTTGTCTAGAAATTATATATTCAAAATTAAATTTATTCCGTTTAATGAAGCCAGATAGCAAATTATTTAATGAAAAAATGAATTCATTGAAAGTTGAATTCCCTTTTACAGTTAAAAAAGATATCATAGATAAACTCATTTCGAAGAAAGAATCCGATATACCCTACAATCTATACTTGTAACCGCGCCATCGCGCTTGAATCGTTGTGACAGCATAGAAGATTTTCTTAATACAGGGTATGCATCGTTTATTGATCTGGGGATATCTCCGCATGGCGACCATAACACACAGTCCCTCTATGGGATTATCACAACATACACAATGATAATATGGTATCTGTTCCAGCCACCCATGTTTACCTGCATAATGATGCATTTCATATTCATTCTCGAAATGACGTACAATGCCCAAAATATAAAATCTATAATCTTTCAGGACCCAATTCGTCAGGGGAAAGGACCCGCGACCAGCTAATTTCACGTTATCAAGCCCTGCAAATCCCAATTTTACCAGTCGCCCTAAGTCATCACTCTTTCTTTGACACCACAGTGGGGCTTCATCTCTCGTCAATTGATTTAGTTCGTTGCCATACTTATTTTTGAACAGTGTGATATACTCATCGATGGGAATCCATGGTTGGCGTTGCTTATTTAAAATAAAATTTTGAATATTATTTGTAAATGCATTTACCGAGTGCCTCCATTCAGTTTTACTATTATATTTAATGCGTGGCACCTCCTTCTCGCGCTTCTCCTTTTCTAAAACAGCATTCTTTTGCATCACCAGTAATAATTCCTCATTATAGAGAACATGTGAGCATTGAGCGAGTAACTCCATTTATGAATAACAAACAATTATTCATAAATAAATTATCAATTTTATACATATAATTCTTCCATCACATAAATACGCACATCCACCAAGGCACTTTCTCGTAAACATTTTAAGTGTAATTCATTTTCCCCCACTATCCTCTCAAAACAATTATCAATATGCTGATCTTCTAAAAATTGCGTCACGCGCTCAGAAACCATAAAAGGTTCTACACGCACATACAATTGTCCCAAAGCTGACAAAATTATAGCAAATAATAAGAACAAACGCATTTATATAATGTTCACTACACACCTCTAATAAGTTTATAAAAAACAATTAAACATATATAACCATACTAATACATATGGAAAAATATATTGATGAATTGGTCAAAATAAAACATTTCTTTGAAACTGAAATTCAATTTACGCAAGATAAATTGGATAGAAGCAAAGAAAATCTCAAAAATATAAACAAAATACTGCTTGACTGTTGCCACCACCAATGGACGCGAGATTTGGTAGATATAAACGTCGAACACAGCAAACAAGTAACCATATGTAATCTTTGCGAATCCACAAAACCCGCGCCCCTTTAATCCATTTGACATTTAAAACGACCAACGGTCCAAAATTGATCCTTTTATTCTCTATGTGAAACAAGTAATTACAAATGGCATTACCCGAGCGAGTATCGCTGGGTTGGAGAAATAATAGAGGCGTTATTCACACGCATAATAATTTAACTTATTCCATTGCGTGGAAACAAGATGGTAAATGGAAAACTTTATTTCGTAAATTTGAATTGCAAATATTACGTCGTAACTTACTGAAAGGAGCGTTTAGTTCAAATTTACATTTTGAACAAAAATTAGACATAAATGAGGGGAACACTATCATGATATATGGTGTTCAAAAAGATATTGAATATAAGATAATAAATGAAAATTTCACCGCGGAATCCTTTGATTTCCTAGCATATAAAGAAGTTTTTGTCTTAACGAAAAAAGATGTAGATTTCTATCTACCCAATTTAAACTGCAAAACAAATTGGTATGTGCGATTATATGGATCCATACATAAAAAAAATTCTTTGCAATTAACATTATGCAAAAGTCGTCAATTAACGTCCACAGATTCCGCAAATAAAATTGTTATTACACTACCCATATTTACTATAGAGTATTAACAAAAAATAATATTTCATAATAGTATATGGATCGCTGTATTTTAACGATTGTGTTACTTATTTTAATTGCTTCTGGAACATTATATATCCTAACACATAAAAAAAAGATAAAAACTTTAGAACCATACTCAAATCCAAATCCATGTTTAAAAGGATGTCAGCCCGCTAAAGATGGGTGGAAGTGTGCGTGCATCGACGCACTGCGAAACAACTCGCCTTCCTCGTGCTTCAAGCCCTCCCACTTGATTGGGTACACTAGACCGGGTTGGTGTACCTACCATCAAGATTGCGCGGGTTGCGGTAAAAATGGCAACCAGCCCTCTCCGTCGCCGTCACCATCGCCCTCTCCGTCGCCCTCGCCCCCACCCTCCCCTTTTGTAGGACCGGGTGGACTGCCGCCTGCCCCTTTTGTAGGACCGGGTGGACTGCCGCCTGCCCCTTTTGTAGGACCGGGTGGACTGCCGCCTGCCCCTTTTGTAGGACCGGGTGGACTGCCGCCCATAAATATCCCAGCCTCATCTTTTTCTCCAAATAAAATGAATAAAAATGCATCGTTGTGTCCAGCATCTACCATTGTTATTTTTAATAGTTAAGTCCAATCAGGGTACGTAAAAAAAGGAACCGACGGCGGGCGCGAAATCCCAGCGTCGCCCACTTCGCCGCCGCAGATAGATAATTTATTTTTTATATATTCATAAAAATAAATTAAAAATATTGAACACCGCCCCCACAGGCAGTGCGGTTTCCGCCACGCTGGTTCACATAATCCATCTGTGAACGAGTAACGCAGGCGCAACCTCCGCTGGAGCTGACCGAAGAACCGCAGCATTCAGGTTTGAACTCATTGTCGGCAAACATGAAAAGCTGCCCCTCCGGGAGCGGGACAGGCGTGCCTTTGTAGGTATCCATTTGCTGAGCTCTCCACGACACATCGGGACCCTGTTGCTGTTTTTTCGTTTCCCAACTTCCATAGACGCCTTGCCCCATCTTATACTTAACAGGTGCTCCAAGCGTTTTGAAGTTTTCGCGCACGCCACATTTGCATTTACCGCGGCAACCACATTTACGTACCTCCTTAATACCGATTTTCACATTGTCGATTTTTGCGCATGAACAAAATACATGCCCCCCTATGAATATCCCAATAAGCAAACAAAGGACAACGCATTCAACGCGTACTTTCATTCCAAAAATTTTTACTTCCATATTTATACATAATTCATAGATAATAAATTAAAAGCTAGGAAACAATAATTTGGGACCCTCCATGATTTTTTCAATCACCGCATTATAATCATGGAATTGCACATTGTCTATCGTTAAAAACTTTGTGTCTGTTATTATATGATATAACTCCCCCTCTACAAATACCCGGACACCTTTCATTTTCTTTGTTGTCATATTGCCTAAATTATCATTTACAAATGGCACATTTGTAGAGCATGTGAACCAGTTTCCCTTAATATTATATTTTTTTACTACCACATCATCTGCTAGTATTCGCACTATCCCTAAAACTTTTTCCCCGTTTGTTAAGTAATCGCCGACAACTATCTCCTTAATAAATTTTCTTGAACCATCGCGTAACAACACCTCCGTCTCCCCAACAAAACCACTTTCTAAACTAGTATGAATTTCCCTTCTCTCTGGAAGGGATGACAAATAAGCTGCAGCACGATTTTGAATATGTTGCCAATCATGATTGTCCACCTCATCCCAATCTGAAAATACTACACCATTCACAGTGATGGTTTTTGTAGTGGTACTTAAGCAATATAAATATGGTTTATTATATCCAGACATTAAACGACTCCGTGGATGCGAAGAAACAGATACACATTTACCACTAGGAGTCATTATCTTATGGGAACCAGATACAATCACCTTTTCATACTCATATATATCTTCACCTTCGGAAGTCATTTTAAAAACAGCCGTTATTTTGGAGCCATCGGCTAATATTTCACCCGGAACAATCGTCTTTATAGACTTAATACCCTTGTTGGTCATAATGGGGGTATTTTCATCAAAACAAGATGAAGGGGGGACCGAATTTGGTTGCGTTAAACCCAAAATATAATTCATCCAATATACAATTATAGCAACCATAACTGCAAGGAATACAAAAATAATGGTTGCAGCTATCGCCATCCACCATGTAAAAGGATCTAACCACATAAGGGCAATTATCCCCACCAGAGTAATAATCCCAATAATACATAACTCTATAAAGGCTCCAATAGCAGATTTCATAGTATACCATAATCCAAGCACCATCATCAACGTTTCTGTCAAAACACCACCTGACTTTAACATCAGATCCTTCATTTTTTGAGTAACCAATACAACTGGAGTAATAGAATTAAGAATACGATTTAAAATCCTTTCGATCATGTTTTGTGCTGCTGTCCGAATAGATTGAAAGACCCGTCGAATATCTTGTATAACATTGTGTAATTCGGTAATAGCATCTGTTATAAGATGCTCAACCGCATAAACGGGTTTCATTACATCACCTAAAATTTGTTTCAGTATATTCGACACACAATTGGTAAAATTGTGTCCAGTATAAGCAACTTTTGATTTGCCAGGGGGACCATTTATAATTCCTGCAAAGGGCATGACACTGGGATTGCAGCGCTGATTTACCCAGTCAGCTTTAATAGGACCTATTTTTCTGATCACAATATGATAAGACAGGATCAACCAGGCTATAAATAATAATAATCCAGTAATCATAACTGACCCCCCATATTTATCTAAATATCCATTTTTCTTATATATAATTTTCATTTTCCCAATAAATGTCTCCGGAATATTACTCATTATATAGTAAGTGGATAATATTCAAAAGATTATAGTTAATTGCCGTCTTCCCAATCCCAAAATTCATATTCTCCTACAGGAATTCTATGATCACTTGTAATCAGGCAACTCATTTTATCTGTATAAAATGTGTCTTTTATAGCTTCCTCCAAATCAGAAACTGAAATAAATTCTCCAGTACGAGGATTTTTAACTAAATGACTCCCCGTTACATATATATTTTGCTTCAATGCCAGCGAATAAATTCTATAATATGGGTTCACCCCTGAACCCTGCAATTCCAGTGTTCCCAGTACTTGACTTCCACTAGATAAAATATCCCCCAATTTAATATCACACATTTTCTTTGTTTGTCCATTTTTCAACATAATTGGAGTATGGGGATGAAAACACAAGAATCGAATCACCTCTCCCACAGGTCCCTTCCAAATACTCTTGGCACTTTTATACATTCCATCTGTAATCAAAAGGAGCGCTGTCATAACCCCCATTATTTTACTTCCTAAATCTTTCATTCCAATAATGATTTTTTGAAATTCTATTATAATGTTCATAAAGATGCCAATAATTTTCTTAATTATCTCAGTAACCATATTTCTCACATAATCAAACATCTTGCGAATATCATCAATAGCCCCAAAAGCCCCCCCAGAAGCCTTATTCGCTAAAGATTGTATATAATGAATGGGTTTTAACATATCTCCCATAAGACCTTTCATTTCCCCTTGAACACAGTTTGTGAAATTTTGGGTTGTGGAAGTTCCCGGTGGACCTAATTGTGAAGCAAACGGCATCATAATGGGGTTACAACGATATTCAGGCCATTTGGAATGAATTTGTTTCATTCCTTGAGAAAAATAAGTAAATATAAATAAACCAATAAATACCAATATTATTAGCAAGCTGAGAAAAGCATCCCAAAACTTCATATTAGAATATATTCCTATAATAATTATCTTCTTCGTCTTTTAATTCTTCTTTTCCTTTGTCTCCGCCTGCGTGTTCGTCTCCGTTTTGGTTTCCTCTTGTTGCGTTTTGTTTTGCGGCGGCGACGACCACGCCGCCGAGAGCGTACACCCCCCTTCTGCCCCTTCTTCTGTATGTCAATATGCTTCTCTATAAATTTCAATAATTCCTGAGCATTTCGATCACCACTAAATTCCCCCCTTTTTTTCCCTTTTTTTAATACGAATATTGTAGGGAAACCCTCTATATCTTTATCACATTTTACATTTTTTATCATATCTGCATGTACACGAGCAAGCAACATATCACCTTTGTATTGTCCTTTTAATATTTCATGTAAAGAATTCCATTCAGGTTTCAACTGATCGCAATATCCACAACCCGGGGAAAAAAACTGGACTACTGTTGGTTGTTCCATTATTAACGCATTAAACTTATTACAAGATTGATTATCTATTACATCAAGGAAATTCATATGTATAATGGGGATATTAAAATCTTTTATTCCCATTAATATATATATGTATCGCGAAATCATCATTATTATAGTTTTTTTAGCTGGATTAATATTCTGCTTTTCAGGAAAACGGAATAAAAAAATCATTAAAGAAAATTTTACAGGAACCAATAATTGCCCTAATCTTTTACTCCAGAGTGGAACTGAAATATTTTTGTTTAATAGCAATAGGGCACATGTACCGGGCGTCAACCCCATTAAATTTAACAATTTAGACGAATATGTCGAATTCATGAAATGGCAAAGACAGGTGGGTATAAAATGTCCCGTCCTCTACTTACAACAAACTTATGATGCGCAAAATAATTTGGGATGGCGCCCACTTAATAATCCCTTGGAACCGAATGCTGGTATGTTAACGGGTCCTATACCTAGCGCTGACCAAGAAACTTTATTGTATGACGCAAATAGATTGGATCCCCCTTATAATGAAGCTGATTTCCCCGGATATGATCCCCAAAATCAGTATATCGGAGACACTACTCCTTTAGATAAAATATACAATGAAGTTAAACCACCCAGCAATCCAATAGATACTGGAACTGTTTCCCAACGATACCTTGACAGTGGATACTACACCCAAAAAAATGGATACACGCCTTCACAACTACAATATAATTCACAATCACAATATACACACGATAATATGCTCACATCTTCGGCGCCGAGATCTAATAACGCGGGATATACTCAACAAATGATAAAGAATCAAATGGGGGGAAATATGGCAACGCCCCAAACAAGCAGCATGGCACAATATGTGGGAACACGTTCAAATGCACCCGACGCCAATATTGAAAATCCCCCTGCATCTTCCACAACCCAACCTATGTCTCAATATATCACACAGCAAGATACAAATGTGATATATGGGGGAAGAGGGCAATCTATAGCCTAATTTTCGTCTAAATATTTCATGCTTGATTTAATGGATTTTTCTAGATCATTAAATGAGCGCATATCTGTAGCAACCTTATTGGTCGACGTCTCATCCATCGGTCCATTCGCATAATTCAATAATGTATTTAATTGCGCCAAACCCACCATTTCAGTAAGATGCGTTAAAATGTCCTCGATATCATTGCGTGAAGAACCCACATTAAGCATAGCGCTCAGTGATTTAATACGATTGGGTAACTTTGCTAATGTTTTTTTGTAGTTGGAACTATTATTGGTTAATCCTTCCATAATTCTTTTATTCATTTCTTGAGATTTATAAAGCATGTAAATTACAGAAACTGCTCCAATAGACAAGGCTATATATTTCATATTATCATCCGTTAATTCAAGCATATATATATATATATTACTCGCATACATTATATTTTAATATTTATCACAGGATCTTGTTGACCCAGTAAGTATTTGGCTATATTATCAATAGCTGTTTTCGAAAGATGTCGCCTCTTTCCTGTTTTCGTTTCATAACACACATCATCTAAACAATGCCTGTTCTTTTGTACGGATTGTAACAATGTATAGAGAGAACTATATTGCTGCATAATAGCTCTTGCAGTAATGGAACTAATGCCCGGTATTTGACTCAGTACTATAACACCTATATTATCAGGGGTTATATTCTGTTTTCTTGCCTTTTTCACCACATCACTATAATGCTTATCTTCTCTCTTATCGCCCCCATTGTAGTACCCTAACACATCTCTCGCCCTTGTTAGTTTGCTCGCTGCACGTAAAATATACTCAGCTGTTTCCAACACATTCATGGTGCGCACGAGAGAAAACCCCTTGTAATAATTGACCGCAAACATTGCCGAATACAGTGTCTTTTTGGGAAGGCGCGTATATCTTGTACTATACATTTTTAAATCCCCTTCAATCAAGTAAATGATGTTATGATTATGAATTGGGTGCCCATTCAAGCGGTAGGATTGCTCTTCGTAGCGCCCATCTTTGATGCTTGCAGCCAAGTCGCGCAGCGTCTTTCTCTCGATCAGCACTAATTCCCTCCCTGTATCATCTGCTATGATGGCGTCCCCCAAATCGAGCTGCTTCGTAGTAATGTTTACCGGGATTGCATAGTTCTCGACAAGAGTTGGTAAAAGCTTGCATAACTCTCTCTCTCGTATATCAATGATAATTTGCATTAATAAATAATTAAAACAATTCTTAAATTATTTATTGTCTTCTTTTGGTTTTTCGGCGCTTTCTATTTCTGTGGCACTGTGTTTTCCCCCCCGTGTGTTTTTTTCACTCTAGACAGTTGTGGTGCGGGTATGGCACGGCGAAGGTTGCGGCGAAGCATGGCGCGGGCGTTTGCTGCGAGGAGGATACCTCTACCGCCGCTGCTCCTATCCTCGGCGGCGCCAGCAGCGCAAGTTATATCAAGAAGTTTTTTCGCTTCGGTATAAATCAGCATAGTGGCAGATGCACTCTCAAATTCTCGTTTGCCGTGCCGCTCACATAACATCTCCATCGCGCGTTCTACGCTTTGTACTATGAGCGGTTTGTAATATCCGTCTTGTTCCAACCGCAACACTGCATTTTGTCGCGTAGCAGGTTGAATTCTCCCGTCAAGAAAACATTCTGTCATTTTATATTATATATAAATAATATTAAACATTGGTATCCTAAATATAGTAATACATGGATACCAAAACACTACTACAAGACGGCGATATTTCCAAGGATGATGAGGAGCTTATTTTTGATCCTTATAATCCCAAAAACAAAGAAATTTCAAAAAGGCAAGTGGAAACCTTCCTAAAAAGATATGGCGTCCCCGATACCGTACATAACCTGAATCTCTATAAACGCGCCTTCGTGCATCGTTCCTATGTCAAGAGACCCCATCTCGAAAATATTGAACGCGGGATTACTCTTGTCGAACAACCCAACGATTGTATCCCCCTTAAAACTAAATCCAATGAACGTTTGGAATTTCTGGGCGATGGCGTGCTTGAGCTTATTACTAAATATTATCTTTATCGCCGGTTTCCCAAAGAAAATGAAGGTTTTATGACAGAAAAGAAAATTGCTCTGGTTAAAAATGAATCCATTGGAAAATTGGCTTATGAAATGGGGCTCAATCACTGGTATATTCTCTCCAAAAACGCCGAAGAAAAAAAGACCCGCACTAATCTCAAAAAACTGGGGTGTTTGTTTGAAGCATTTTTAGGAGCTTTGTTTCTCGATTTTAATAAAATCACTATCTCGGATAGCGATGATTGGTTCAAAAACGTATTTGTTACGGGTCCCGGATTCCAAATCGCCCAAATTTTCGTAGAAACCATTTTCGATAAGCACGTTGATTGGATTAAACTGCTGGAAACGGATGATAATTATAAAAATATACTCCAAGTTAAAATACAAAAGGAATTCAAAGTTACCCCTGTCTATCTCACCATTAATAATGCGACCGATGAAGGATATACGATGGGAGTCTATCTTTGTCTTGGAGAAGCACCCCACAAGCTCCATCCAAGAAATTCTAAACCATTTAGCTATTATAACTCTTTTTCCAAGATACACGAGGAATATGCTGAAGAACAGTTTATTTTTGTATTCTTAGGAAAAGGAACACATAAAATCAAAAAGAAGGCTGAACAAGAATCTTGCATGCAAGCCCTTAAGATTCTCGCTTCGTAATTTTCATTGTATGTTTAATCAGTGGTGATTGCACTGTGGTTTTTTTCTTCCTAGCGGATATTCTTGGATGTGCAGTAATATAAGCCTTTATTTCAGCAATAACTTCAGGCAGTTTTATACATATGTTGGGTTTCACCATATATAAAAAAGTATATATAAAACTTTAATATATATATTTTATAATGGAATCTGCACTTCTACAACAATTATTAACCAAACCCATTCCTCAAAAACAACAAGAAGTAGAAATAAATCTCCCCCAACCCGAAGGTACTGTGGAAATACAAACAAAGATTGTTGATAAAACAAGTTTAGGATATGATGGCGCTGCCTTGCGAAAAAAATTACAACGTTTTGAAGGGGTTCATCGTGAAATGGGTGAACCAGATGAACCAGATGAACCAAGTCAGGTTATCGTTTCGGAAACAGTAACGGAACCATCTTTACCCCCTCCTCTGGCTCCCTTGCCAACTTCTACCAAAAAAGCGGCAAAAAAGGCACCCAAACCGTCCAAAGCAATCTCCATCATGGTACAAACTCAGGAGGACAGGGAGAGATCGCCGCCCGATTTATCCGTTGTTGTCGGGCCACGGGGACTCACTCTAGGCGACCGCTTACCACCTGAATCTAAAAAAGTTCTTATCGAAGCACCAGCTTATTTTCTCAATAATCAGAAAAAATTTATAGAATTTATAACCCAAACATTCCTGCCTTATCGGAGAGAGCTTCTTGCCGAAGAAAAAAATATATCCTGTGATCGAAGGGTAGGAGCCTTTTCTCTCCTCACCCACCAAAAACTTGTGCGCGACTACTTAAACGTCCAAACACCCTATCGCGGATTATTACTCTACCACGGATTAGGTTCAGGGAAGACTTGTTCTTCTATTGCCATCGCCGAAGGGTTGAAAAGTACACGACCTATTATCGTTATGACGCCGGCATCACTGCGAATGAACTACATTCAAGAATTAAAAAAATGCGGCGATATTCTATACAAAATCAACCAATTTTGGGAATTCATACCTACACAAGATAACGAGGAGACAGCGCTATCTCTCGCCAAAGCTTTGCAATTACCCTTTAAATATGTCAAAGCGCAAGGGGGGGCTTGGCTCATCAATATTAAACGCAAACCCAATTATGAAAAACTAAATACCAACCAGAGACAAAGTGTAGATGAACAAGTAAATCTTATGATCAATAGAAAATATTTTTTCATAAATTACAATGGATTGCGTAGTACACATCTCGCAGAGTTAAAGCACAAACTCGGGCAACCCAATTTATTCGATCATTCCGTGGTTATCATTGATGAAGTGCATAATTTCGTAAGCCGCATCGTAAACAAACTAAAAAAGAAGAAATCATTGAGTTGGCAACTGTATAAATATTTGCAAAAGGCGGAAAATTGCCGTCTTATTTGTCTAACGGGGACACCAATTATTAATTACCCCAACGAATTAGGAATATTATTCAATATCTTGAGAGGCAGTATCACCACCTATACTCTGCCGTTGACGATCAATACACAGGAAAAGATTAATGAACAAACGATGCGACAAATACTAAAACCCGTTATTAATCTGGATTATATGCGTTATCAGGCTTCACTGAAACAATTGGTCATCACGCGTAACCCCTTTGGTTTTGTTAATAAGCGAGGGACGAAAATTCAAGGATTAAAGGTCAAGGGGGGTGAAGACAGCCATATCAGTACCAAAGAATTTCTTCGCAATGTGATCAAAACGCTTGCGGCACGAAAAATAACAGTGAACGCAAAACAGATAAAATCCAAAGATTTTAATGCTTTGCCCGATACTTTGGAAGAATTTACTCAATGGTTTATTAATTCAAAAACAGGCGCATTAAAAAATGAAAATATTTTCAAGAAAAGAATATTGGGACTTACTTCTCATTTTAGAAGTCCCCAAGAACAACTAATGGCGCAATTCAACAAGGCAACAGATTTACATATCGTTGAAATACCTATGAGCGATTATCAATTAAATATATACGAAAGTGCCCGCGATGGCGAGAGAAAAATGGAAATGGAACAGGCAAAACGCAAGGGAAGAAAAAAGAAGAAGAAGGGCAGCGGGGGAGAAGATGTTTACGAAGATTCTGTTTCCACCTACCGTATTTTCTCTCGCGCTTTCTGCAATTTTGTATTCCCCGGTGAAATTGGACGCCCACTGCCCCAAGAAAATCTGGATGTAGCAGCGGCAGCCCAAGTACCACTGGATGAAGATATTCTGGACAATGCGACAGCAGAAGAAAAGCTACAAAATATAGATGGTAAATATACTCCAGATGATGTCAAAGAATTACAATCTACCATTGCTAAAAATCGGGATGATAATTATGAGCAGCGCATAAAAGCAGCATTAACGCACTTAGAACAGCAGCACGACACCTATCTAACCAAAGATGGTCTTGCCAATCTCAGCCCTAAATTCTTAACTATCCTCAATAATATAGAATCACAGAGCGGACTACATCTGGTATATTCACAATTCCGAACCCTGGAAGGAATTGGAATTTTTAAATTAGTATTGGAAGCCAATGGATTTGCCCAATTTAAAATTGTGAAAAGCAAGGCGGGGACGTGGAGCATTGTCCAAAATGAAGAAGATGCAATGAAACCCAAATTTATTTTATATACAGGTACAGAAAGCACAGAAGAAAAGGAAATTGTGAGAAATATTTTCAATAGTCAATGGGGCGCTGTACCGAAAACGATTACAGTCCAACTGCAACAAATATTCCCCAATAATTTTCACGGGGAAATCGCGAAAGTGTTTATGATTACTGCGGCAGGTGCAGAAGGTATATCATTGCGTAATGTTCGTTATGTGCATATTATGGAACCATATTGGCACCCGGTTCGCATCGAACAAGTTATTGGGCGTGCCCGCCGCATTTGCAGTCACAACGACTTGCCGGAGGACGAGAGAAAGATTGAAGTCTTTCTATATTTGATGCGTTTTACAGCACATCAGATTGCAGAACTTGTGTCGAGCGAACTGAAGATCAAAGATGTTAGTAAATTAGATGATAAAACACCTATAACAAGTGATCAAGCACTTTATGAGATATCATCTATCAAGGAGAGAATTAATGGACAACTTCTTAGGGCTGTAAAAGAAGCATCTATCGACTGTGCTGTTCAAATGCGCAAGGGGGGCGAAAATCTCACATGTTTTGCTTTTGCGCGCTCGAAGGGTGGCGAATTCGCTTATTTGCCGGCTCTTACGGGCGGATCTGATGATAATGTGGGGAGGGCCAATAAGAGAGAAAAAACAGTGAAGGTACGAAAAATAACATATGGAGGGAAATCTTACATGGTGAATATGGAAACCCTCGAAGTATATGACTATGAAAGTTATCAGGTTGCCAAGGGGCAGACCGAAGCTGTTCCAGTTGTTGTAGGGGCTATAGTAACGGTTTCTACGGGCCAAGGAAAAAAGAAAATCATTAAGTTTTATTAATATGTTTAAAGGTAGGAATGGAAAAAATATAATGGAAACAAAAGATAATATCCCCACAGCTGAAATACTGGAATATATAAATCAGCAGGAGCCCACATCAATTCCAACCGCAGAATCAATACTTGATATAGAAATTACAAATGATATGAACAAATGTTGCCTGTTATCGCGGACCCTCCGCTGTTGCGTGTGGATGGAGTGCCTTCTTGCCATGCTCGCAGCTTTTAGTAATCTATATCTTACTATCCCCTTAATCCTTGCGTATCTTGGGTATATCGGAGCTCGCAATTTTAATAAAAATATGGTTATTTTGTATTTTCTTTATTTAACAGCGAATAATGCATATCGTTTTTATATTTTTTTACATTTTTTTCTACCTCTAACCCAAAAAGAAAGACACGCCCATGTTTTATCGTTTATGCTTGTCATTATTTGTGGTCTGATGGACCTTCTCGCCTCTTATGTCTGTTATAAATTTTATACAGCAATAAAGCAACTTCCTGCGGAAGATCTCGAATTTATAAAATTACTTGAGGACCATGAACTTCGTCAAGCATCGAGGAATAATTCTTCATAAGGATACAAGGGTGGCTGAACAGGCTTGCGTTTTCTAAAAACCTTTTTTTTGAGCGCTTGGAAATATCTTTTCCACTTCAAGGAATATTTCTCTTGTTTCTTTTTTTGATATTTAGAAAGCCTTTCTTCTCTCGACTTTCGACGTCTGAATATGTTGAACATTATATATACATTCAACATATTTTTGTGTATTAATTCTTAATAACCATCCTTAATGTGGGAAGGCGATGAATAGTGGGTAATTTTCCACGATTGTCTACATTCCACTCCACAATAGCACAATTATGTTCGTTTCCCGACAACATATCTGCGTCCATTAGATGATAAAAATCCTCCTGTTTATTTATACAGCACGTCCCTATCACGGTCGCGACATCATTGTTTATTAATATTTTCTCCCCAACCCCCAATAAGCCTTCCTTCAACACAATGTACCCAAACTTATTGTCAAAAAAAATCATATGATCCTGCGATTTTATATGCAATGAACCTCCCTTAATGAAAAACCGAACTGGCAGCGCTGGCGACAAATCCAACGCTTCATTATTCTTGTTCGAAAAGGTCAACGTCATTTCTTTGATATGTTGCGGCGCTTCTACCTGCTGAGTAGATTCATAACACACTTCACTCGACGTATCATTCTTCTTGCATAATATTACCCCATTTTTTTTCATTCGCCCATTAATCCCAACATCACAGAGCAAAATCAATTCATCGCCTACCCTTCTCTCTATTGTTTGTCCCAAGATATTCTTAGTTCGCACAGTATCATTTCGCACAAACAATGTTGATAGCAAAAAGGATGTCATCGAATTATCAAAATCCGAAAAAAACATAGTCTCATCTTCTATCTTATAAGGTGACAGAACTTTCGCATTATTCTTCGCTACATTGGGCGATTCTTCTGGTATTTTTTTGAGTTTCAGCAAAAAAGAGTCTTGCGCTGAAGGAAAAGAGGTTGGAGGTGGCGGTGGAGAGCGGGCACGCGTGCGGGGCATCAACGCGCTGGGATCCATATTATTATCTGGAAGATTAAAAGTTACATGTTTGGGGGGGGGTATCGCATCCACTTTTACATTCGCTTCTCGTGTTTTGTCTATAGATAAAGGGGGTGGGACTTCATTGTTAAACCACCTCTCTGCCTTTTTTTTATTATAAGTCTGTGTAATATGCATCATATCACTTGTTCTATCCGATAACTGTTTGCTCATCAAATCGGTCAACTTACCCGTAAAATCCCCTTTTTCTGTCACAGTAAAATCGATATTTGATGGTTTCTCATCATTTATTAATTCCTTAAACTCATCCCGTTTCTTAATAAAATTATTATTTAAATCACTAACATGTCGCGTTTTTTGGGGAGGGCGCATTCTTTCTATTCCAATGTTATCGCGTCTAGATTTATCTTGTACATACTTATTGATATTAGTAGCCGCAGTGGTGAGAAAGGATCTATTCATCTCAATGAGGTTCGCGTAACTACTTGATTGTTGAGCGATTACTTCAATAATATTATCAAATATTTCTTTAAATCCCGTTAAAGATTCAGGCCCATAATTGTCTTGCAGTAAGCCCCATAATAATATTCGATTATCCATATGTTTAAATTGCTGCGGTTCCACATTTTTCTGACTTTGCATCGTAAATATAAATATTAAACATGATTTGCATTTAATATTTAATTTTCATAATTAAAATATTCAATCCTTAATTGTTTGATATCCCTGTCCTTAATCCTCGTTTTAATCATTGTTTTAAAATCCTTGCCCTTCAATAATTCAATGATGATATACAAACAATACATCCCGCATTCACTTATGCTAAATTGATGTCGCCGTCTATTTTGAATAATGGTATAAGGTCTTCCTATTTTTCTGCTTTGTCTTACTACCTTTTCCATAAATCTTCGAACTCGTTTGGGTGCTCTTTCACCATAACTATCGAAATAATAAATATGTCCCCTTTGAGTATCAATGAAAATTGCAATCCAATGCGATCCTTCCAAATAATGAGGATCCAAGTTAAAAATGATTCCTATTTTAGTTTTACCTTTTTGTAATAATTTTTTTAAATCAAATTGACAAATATCTTCCCAAACGCACTCGCCGAACATTTTATGATCATCAAAATCTATCGGGGACGGACCCTGAAACTCAAAATGAGGATATGTATTTTCGTATTGTTTCATCACATCCATCATTTCAACACTCGTAATCCATTCGTAAGGCTTCTTCTTCCACTCTTTGGGAGGATGCGGCGCAAACGTATTTTTCAATAACTCATGGTCTAAACCTTCCTTAAATATCTTCTGTTTCAACCAGCACGATTCACGGTCACAAGACTTACTCAATCCATATTTAAGACTTTCCCAGATAAATAAAGGATCATTATTTGTAATGGGTTGATCTGGATGACGTGCATTCCACAATTTCTTTAATTTATGAAGGGAGCGATTTGTATAACATGTGAATTCCAACTTTTCATGCGATAATCTTGGCGCACAGTGATCTTTCTTAAATCCACTTCTTGTTTTGGGTGCACCCCTCCTACTTTTTCTTTTTCGACGTTTGGTCTTTCGCCTTCTTCTTCTTCTTCTTCTCGTTTGTCTTCCCATATGTACTAGGGAGATTTTTCTTCAGAATCCCCTTTGTTCTATATTTGGCGTCTGTTAAGTCTATTTTTCTACTTACGGGAAGGAAGGGAGGTTTTTTTGGCGGTTTATGTATCTTTATAGGTATATAATCCTTTATTGTTTTAGATAATGGAGTGATTTTGCGCATCATTAAATGATCCAGATTATCATTAGTTATCGTATCCCCACCCTCCTCCTTTTTTTTTATGTTTTGGTAATCTTCTTGAATCACCTCCGATTGATCCTGAAATTTTAAATACTTTATACACGCTTTCGCATAATTCTGAAATGCATTATCCATATTTGCATTTATATAGGTGTTGCAAAGTAAATCTTTTGTTAGCTTAAATATCCTTTTTCGGTAAAAACTTATTTCGCTTTTATTACTTTTTGTTTGCACCTGTGTTTTCTTTTTGACATAGAGGGGATTTGTCAAGTATTTTAAATCAATCGTATTAAGTGAAATATCCATTATAATATGATTGATAATTTATTAGCATTTTAACCCCGCAAAGGTAAATTTTGTACTTGTTGTCGTGTGAAATTGTTGAATAATTTACCCCCCAATCCACATTTATTCATATTACCTAAACCCAAATTATCTTTCTTAAATAAAAGTTGGTGGGTCATGGCCACCGGGCGACCGCCAGGAATCACCACTTGGTATAAATCGCTGTTGGAATCTGGGATGAATTGGGCTTGTGCGCTTTGCTGTAATGGGAAAAATCTATTTTGGAGCCTAGATTCTTGGTCAATGCCTCCGGCAAAACCTGAAAAAGGTGCCCTCGTTCCCGGATTGAAAGTTTTCGCAGAATTATAAATGCCTACTCGCTTGCAAGGAACCGTCGCTGGCATTCGACAATCCAATATAGGCATTTTTACATAACGTGTAGGAGTGGCGCGTGGCGAATAAGACATCTGCAACCCAGAAGATGGAATATTACGATTATAAATGCCATTGTTTATTTGTGCTGCCCCTTGAAATTGGCAATAATATACACCATTTATTACACCCGACATATGATATATTGAAAGATAATTATATTTATAAAAAAAAAATCTAAAGATTTTAAAAGTGTTATCATCATATGTGCGGCATCCTTCTTTTGTTAAATAATACACAAAGTGAGGAAAAAATAATCTCTAATTTTTGGAAAGGAAAAGGGCGGGGACCTGAAAAAAGCGACATCAAATTTCTTCACGATGATAAAGTTATTTTGGGGTTTCACCGACTAGCCATTAACGGGCTAAACGATTCGGCCAATCAACCTATGACCATCGGTAAATATACTCTTATTTGTAATGGGGAAATATATAACTACCGAGAATTGCATACATTTTTCAATATAGAAAATACCACTAACTCTGATTGTGAAATCATCCTACACTTATATGAAAAATATGGTATTGAACAAACATTGCGACTTCTGGATGGGGTATTTGCCTTTGCTCTTTTCGATAGGGAACAGCACAAAATGATCATTGCGAGAGATCTTTTTGGCGTCCGCCCACTTTTTATATCTCAAGGAAATAATATTGAGTTTGGGGCTGCCTCTGAAATGAAAATGCTCGCCGACTCTGGTGCCGCCAACCATACCATTTCACCCTTCACTCCCGGCACATATAGTGTGTATGAATATGTTAGTAATCCGCTTTCCTCTGTGCGAGATGTATGGGAGAAAAGCGTTGAAAATAAACCCTTTGCTCTCATAGCACACGATCTTAATTATAATATTAAGACAGAGGAGGATGCAATGGAAATTATTAAAAAAAACTTAATGGCAGCTGTTAAGAAGCGGTTTTTTACAACTGATCGCCCCATTGCCTGCCTGCTTTCGGGGGGACTGGATAGTAGTCTCATCACAGCCCTTGTCCATACATTAACTATTGCCGAAGATGCAACGAGGCAGCTTGAAACATATAGTATTGGGTTGCAGGGTTCGGAAGATTTAAAATATGCTCGCAAGGTAGCTGATTTTCTAGGAACCAAGCATACAGAAATTATTTGTACAGAGGCGGAATTTCTTGCTGCCATTCCCAGCGTAATATATAATATTGAAAGTTATGATACAACTACTGTTAGAGCAAGTGTAGGCAATTTTCTCGTTTCAAAATATATATCCGAACACAGCAAAGCCAAAGTGATATTTAATGGAGATGGATCAGATGAAGTATGTGGTGGATACTTGTATTTTCATCTTGCCCCGGATGCCATCGCCTTCGACCAAGAATGTCTACGACTTTTAAAGGATATCCATCTGTTCGATGTATTGCGCTCGGATCGATCTATTTCCAGTAATGGTTTGGAGGCCCGCACACCCTTTCTAGACAAATCTTTTGTTCATGCCTATTTATCAATCCCACCTAATCTGAGATTCGTCAAGGGGAGATGTGAAAAATATCTTCTCAGAAAGGCGTTCGAATCTATGAATATATTGCCCAGCGAGGTTCTTTGGCGAACAAAAGAAGCGTTTAGCGATGGGGTAAGTTCTCAAAAAAAATCTTGGTACGAAATTATTCAATCAAGTGTGAATACACAACCATCTGTTCCATTATCAGAATGCGCCCTTATATCCAATACCCCCACCACCAAAGAACAACAATATTATAGACATATATTTGAAAGACATTACAAGGCATATAGTAATGTCATCCCCTATTTTTGGATGCCTAAATTTACCAATGCGACCGATAGTAGTGCCCGCACTCTCAATATATATGAGAATCTTATTTAACGAAAAATTA
>Ga0315328_10000245_pt1 | contig 23097 bp, 32 predicted proteins | sample M120032315metaG_FD_203462 | JGI IMG/M metagenome (GOLD analysis project Ga0315328, IMG submission 203462) | Ammonia-oxidizing marine archaeal communities from Monterey Bay, California, United States - M1 200m 32315 | ecosystem: Environmental > Aquatic > Marine > Intertidal zone | place: USA... | reverse complement strand
GGATTCCAGACCAATACTTCAAAGAATGTGTAGCATGGCTACAAATGTACCACTCGGTAGACTTATAAAGAGAAATCTTTATGAGAAAGAATGGAACAAAGTAGGAGAATGGTGGGCAGATCGTTTCATCGGAGGAGATGAAGTACTTAAACAGTATAACATCTACAACGATTTCGATAAGTTCCATTATGATCTATCCAGAAATTGTGAGATAAAGAAAGAAGGACAGATTGATGTGTTCTACGATCCTGGCTTAACTATGGCTAAAGTTATTAGCACGGTTAGACAGAAGAAAGTAGAATACCCCGACCTCGGTTTAGTAGTCATTGACTATTTAAACCAAGTGCGTCGCCACAACGCTCCGAGTCGCTCTGGGCAATACGAATGGACAGAACAAATTGAGATTAGTAAAGCAATGAAAACACTTGCTCAAGATCAAAATTGTATGGTTCTGTCTGCTTATCAAACCAACCCTAAAGGCGAAGCCCGATTCTCAAGAGGTATTCTTGATGCAGTCGATGCTGCGTTTACCTTAGAACATTGGGGCAAAGAGGAGAATTGTATTAAGTTCAAATGTGATAAAATGAGAAATGGTGAAATGAAATCTTTTGTTAGTGAGCTCGATTGGGAGACACTAAAGATCGGTCCAATGACTGCATTGGATCCAGATCATAAAGAAGATTTAAAAGAACAAATGGGAGGCTCAGGTGAGACGTACAGTGACTTATGACGTAAAGAGCATTCCCTTTCAGGCTGCCATATTTGAAGTTAGTATGAGAGACTTTCCTACTGCCAATTTTAAAGAATTAAACTCAGGAGCGTACGTTCCTATTTGGCTAGAAAGACAGGAAGAAAGAATACATTTACGCTTATTTACTTTTATAGAGTCTGTATTAAATCAGGGATTCAGAGACCCCTGTATAATATGGAGCGATATTAAGAGTGGTAAAATGAGAATACACCCCGGCGTAAATCAATTTATTTTATATGATCTAATTAAAGATCAAATAATCACGCCTCGTAAAAAGAAGTATGATTTAAATGGGTGGGTAATAGATTTTAATTGCCAACACAGAGATGAATACTTAGGAATATTTGAAAACATTAAACCCCTACCAAGAGATGAAAATGGGAATAATAATTTAAAGTGGAAATTAGATCATAGAACAACACCAAATGGAGAGGATCAGTATGAATTCTCCCCAAAAAGATCTCTCTATCTAGGAGATGTATATTATATTGGTACGAAAGAGAGGTGGGAATATAAACAAGAAGCACACAGAGGCTTTGGGTGTTGGTACAGAGGGGAGAAGTTTTACGATATTGGTGGGAATGACCCCATACAGTATGAAATTAACACAGTTTCGGGGATCTATCAGTTGTTTTTAAAACACTTTTTTGATTGGAACCCTGACATATGGCAAGAGAAATATTATGAAAGCAGGTAAAATATGGGGACAAACAGAACTGATCCATGCCAACGGAGTTTTGGAGTTCCACAGAATAGAATATAAAGCTGGTATAAAATGTTCAGAACATGAACACCAGTTTAAATGGAATGGGTTTTTTGTAGAATCAGGCAAAATGCTCATCAGAGTTTGGCAAAATGATTATGACTTAGTTGATGAAACTATATTACTTCCAGGCGACTTTACACAAGTTAAGCCCGGTTGTATTCATCAATTTGAAGGCATAGAAGATGGAGTAGCATTTGAACTATATTGGGCAGAGTTTAATCATGGCGATATTAAAAGACGCTCAGTAGGTAGTATAACTTATACGACCTATCCACCAGAAGATAATCCTTCTGATATAGAGCGAGACTATGATGATCCTATGGTAAAGGCATTGGAACGAATAAACAAAGACGATCCTCATGACAACGAAGTATTTGGAGAGGGATCAATATTCAAATGAATAACTTTCTAGCTTATACGAATAAAGTTTTATCTAATGAGGATATTAAGTTCTTAAATGATGACTATGATAAACATGAGCCACAAGTTATAAAACGATTTGGAAATCTATTTCACTTGGAACAAAGATTTCCCCCAGAAGTACATGAACATATAACTTCTAAGTTACACCCTTCTATTCCTGTAGCACATTATTATTTAAATTATACAGAAGGTTCTTTTTGTCGTATGCATCACGATAATGATGTCTCACTAACTACTATAACTCTAATAGATCAAGATCATAATTTAGAGGGTGGAGAGACTATAGTTAATGATCCATTCGAGAAGAAGCACTATGAGGAATATCATACTTTCTCTTGGCAAGATCCTAAAGACTATGCTTTTGATGGTTCTTTTATATGTCCTAGAGTAGTAGATTTAAAAGTAGGAGAAACACTATTCTTACACCAAATGCACGGAGTGGCAAAAGTAAGAACAGGATTTAGAAAAGTATTTATAACATGGCACGCAAACCAAACATATTTACACAACACTTCAGCATTTTTAGGAGGAGCCCCACATGATACTAGAAAAGGGAATTGGCCCAAGGAAGAAAACAAACAATGACAGTATTTTCATTGGAGTTTGAAACATTAGATAACGCAGGAGCATTTATGAAGATTAAAAAAATAAGTAAAGTTAACCCCGTTGCGAAAGCATCAAGGAATAAGCCTGGCGCAGGCGCACATAAGTCTAAAAAAGACTATGATAGAAAAGTAGGAAAACAAGAACTACTGGACGAGCTAAAAGCACAGCAAGAAGTAACAAGGGGTATCTCAGATTTTACACGCTTAGAAGAAGAGATACTAGAATTAGAAGAAGAAATTAGAAAGGAAGCAGAGGAAGATGGCAAATGACAGAGTAAGCAGAGCAACAGCAGAGCTAGTACCACTACCCCCGCATACTTGGTATGTTAAAACGATTTCTTGGCTTTTAGAACAACCTAAAGTTAAAGAAAATATAAAAAGTGTACCATTGAATAAAAATTTAATGGACAGCTTATCAGAACATGGAATGTTAAGTCCTATTTTGACCATGCCTAATTGGTACCCAATAGCGGGTAGTCAGAGAATGAGGTGTATGGCAGAGTTAGTTCCAACTAATCCTTGGCTTGGAGATCAAGAAATAAGAGTTTGTCGTATAGACAAAGAATATTGGCTAGTATGGTACCTCTGGGGTGAAAAAGATTTTAGAGATAAAGCAGTAGCAATATATTTTCAAATGGTTGAGTTGGTCTGGAAGAGCATGTACTATGAAGAAGCTCAAGATCCAAGTGGTAAATTGATGACAGATTTTGAAAAGGAAGGGGACGAACTTGAATGGAATCATAAATCAGAATTAGGGCAAGCAAGAATTAAAGCAAAAAGATTGAAGGATCTAATAAAGACACCATTAGAACCCTCTATAAACAAGGACGGAAAGTCCTCTTAAAAATACTTCTTGACAAATGGTTAAAAATTTAGTATAATATATAAATAATGATAGCAATAGATTTACTTAGCGAGCGCAACATAGATTTTACTGTTAAAGGACAGGACGCTATTATATCATGTCTAAATCCTGAACATGATGACAATAACCCTAGCTGTAGGGTTGATAAAATAACAGGCATAATGCATTGTTTTTCCTGTGGTTTCTCAGGAAACCTATTCACATACTTTGGGGCTCCAGAGAGTCCATTAGAAGTTAGAATACACAGACTTAAAGCAAAAATTGCGAAATCAAAATCGCAAGCTGTAGGTATCCAACTCCCAGAGGATAGAATAGAATGGAAAGGTGGTTCCTTTAGGAACATCTCAGAGGAAACTCTGAAGATATGGCAGGCTTTCACTTGGAATGTTCCAAAGTTTGAAGGTCGCATCATCTTTCCCATTCGAGACATTACAGGAAAGACCGTAGCATTATTAGGCAGAAAGATTAGTGGAATGAATGATAAGTATTATATCTATCCACAAGGAGTAGAAATGCCCTTCTGCCCAGCAAAGGTTAAGCCCATAAATAATAGAGTAATACTAGTAGAAGGTATATTTGATGCTTTGAATTTATGGGATCACGGATTAAAAAATACAGTATGTTGTTTTGGAACTCAACAAATGAATTGGGTTAAACTCTCCCTCTTAAAATTACAAGGGGTACAGGGTATAGACATAATGTATGACGGAGACGATGCTGGTAAACAAGCAGCAGAGACTCTGAAAGGCGTAGCAGAGAAGATGGAAATGGGAGTACAAATAGTAAATCTACCAGACGGACAAGACCCAGGCAACTTCAATGCTGACATGATTAAACGATTAAAGAAACAATTATACGGAAAAGAATGAAGAAATGGTATCAAAAACTGTGGGAAAGTAAAGAGGAAAGAGAACTTGAGAAAAAAGTCAATGCAGACGCTGATCCCGATGATCTAACCATAGAAAATGCGTATAAGACTAGATGGATATGGTATCATACAATCTTAGCGGGACTTATGTTTTTTGCTAATATGATACTGTTAGCAATATTTTTACTATTGGCGATAAAATTATGAACTTAGATTACGAAAAAGAATTAAGAGATGCTATCTTCGGATTGCATACTCGTAGATTCGGCACAGTTGCCGAGATCATGGTTAAAAAGATAATTAACGGACACATGAGTGAAAAGTTAAATTACGATCTTTTTGACAAAATTAACAATACGAGAATAGAGTGTAAATTTTCACGAGTACAAAGATCACATACTGTGAAAATAACGGAGCAGAATGTTCTAAAGGCTTTACAGTTTGAAACTGATAGGCATATTCTATTCGCAGACCGAGAAGATTATGATTGGGATAGTAATATTCAACAAGTAAAAAAGTCTGAATTTGACCAATTATTTTACGGAGTATTCTTCTCAGATCTTATAGCGATATTTAGAATAGACGCTGATGAGATAGGAGAAAATGTAAACTACTCCGACAAACAACACAGAGGAAATACTGGAGAAGGACAGTTCCATTTGAACAATAAGAATATCCAGTATCATTTAAAACACCACTTATATAAATATATAAGTTATAACGAGTTACAAGAATGGCTACAGTAGCACTAATAGAAACAAAACCAACTGCTCAGAATTACGATAAGTATTTTGAGTTTGAATTTGACAGGTTTGCCTTATGTTCAGACAGTTCTAAACAAAAGGTATTAAAGAAAGATGTGGATTTAGAAATAAATTCAGATGATTATGACTGGCTTATCTTAGTTGGAGCTGAAGCATTCAAATACTTTACTAGAAAGACCTCAATAACAGAGTACAATGGTAAGATCATTGATGAGAAGTTTTTAGCTCTTATCAATCCTGCTATTATTAAGTTCAAACCTGAAGCAAAGAAAAGCTTTGAAGAAGCATTAGAAAGTATTAGTGGTTATATTAGCGGAGAATTAAAATTAGAGAAATTAGATGAAGATAAATGCTACGGAATACAAGACAAAGAAGGAATACTTAAGTTCTTACAGAAGGCAAGTGATGCTCCGCGAGGATACATTGCCCTTGACTCAGAAACAAGCGCTCTCTATGCTAGAGATGGTTATATGCTTGGGTTCAGTATGTCTTACGAGCCTGATCACGGTTGCTATTGTGACGCTGATGTTATAGACTCTGATGTAGAAGAAGCTATGCAAGAACTGTTTAATAAGAAAACAGTAGTCTTTCATAATGCTAAGTTCGACCTTCAATGGTTCGAGTATCATTTCAACTTCAAATTTCCAAAGTTTGAAGATACAATGCTTATGCATTATATGTTTGATGAAAACCCAGGCACGCATGGTCTTAAACAACTTGCAATGAAGCACACTCCATATGGAGATTATGAAAAACCATTAGATGACTGGAGTACTAACTATAGGAAACAACACGGTATACTTAAAGCCGCCTTTAGTTATGATTTGATACCTTTTGATATAATGAAGAACTACGCAGCTATGGACGCTGTAGTAACCTTTTTATTATATGAAAAGATGTCGGCAGCTATAGTAAAGAATAAAAAACTCAAGTGGGTATATGACAATATATTACTTGAAGGTTGTAACTTCTTAAAGCAAGTAGAAAGTAATGGAGTACCTTTTGATAGGGAAAGATTAGAAATGGCACAAGAAGTTATGCAAAAAGATATTAACGCTGCGATAGAAAAGTTATATGAGTTTCCTGAGGTAAGACAGTTTGAGAAAGCTAAAGGATCTGACTTCAACCCCAACAGTACAGTTCAATTACGATCACTTTTATATGATTATATTGGTCTAACCCCAACGGGTAAAAAGACGGGTACTGGGGCTGATTCCACTGATGCCGAAGTTTTAGGGCAATTAGCGGAGAGTCATGCAGTTCCGAAACTTATCCTCGAGATACGGCAAAAAGTAAAAATTAAATCTACATATTTGGATAAAATCATACCAAATTTAGATAGAGACAAAAGATTAAGAACAGGATTCAATTTACATGGGACTACTAGCGGCAGACTATCTAGTAGTGGTAAACTGAATATGCAGCAATTGCCTAGAGATAATCCGACTGTTAAAGGTTGCATAAAAGCAACTGAAGGCACAAAGATTGTTTCAATGGATTTGACTACGGCGGAAGTGTATGTTGCCGCAGTTTTGTCAAAAGACAAAGGTTTGCAAGATGTATTTAAGAGTGGAGGAAACTTCCATAGTACGATTGCAAAACAAGTCTTTAAATTGCCTTGCGAAGTTGAGCAAGTAGATGAACTCTACAAAGATAGGCGTCAACAAGCAAAAGCTGTTACATTTGGAATAATGTACGGAGCTGGCCCAGCTAAGATTAGTTGGCAAGTGACGAAAGACTCTGGTAAAGAGTTTAACATACGAGAAGCAAGTAGAGTTATTGCGGGATACTTTGAGTCATTCCCCAATCTTAAAAAGTGGCTAGATGATTGTAATGCTTATATTAGGGCAAATGCATTTATTTATAGTCAATTTGGGCGGAAGCGTAGACTTCCAAATGCCCAGAGCAAGGATAAAGGTATCTCATCTCACGAGATTCGTAGTGGTATTAACTTCTTGGTTCAATCTGTTGCATCGGACATCAACCTATTGGGTGCAATAGATATGCAAAAATATATCAATAGGACGGGAATGAAATCTAAAATCTTCGCACTTGTGCATGATTCAATTCTAGCAGAAGTACCAGAAGATGAAATGGAAATCTATTGTAAACAACTGAAATCCCTCGTTCAAAAGGATCGAGGCTTTTCAATACCAGGCTGCCCTGTGGGTTGCGACTTTGAAATAGGGGACGACTACAGTTTTGGTAAGTGGGAAAATTATTATTAAAAAGAAATGGATCTTAATAAAAAGAAACGGGCTAGACTTGGTCCGAACGATTACGCACGTCGAAGAAGTGCTAGAAGAGCAGATGACACCGCCTTGGTCGGTTTGTGTATTATAATCTTCGTAACAATGTGTTATTCATTAACAACTTTATAAGGGGGAATCGACATGACTAGATATTTACTGATGGCAGTACTTCTAGTTAGTTGCAGTAGTGCTGGCGAATACTATTTAGATCAACCTGAATTTGAGTGGGTAGAACCCTTAATATTTCAGGATAATCTTTTAAGATGTAGAAGCCAAGATACATGCAGCGTAGACGAATTATTTAACTAGGAAAGACAATGAGAAAAGTAGGAATTACAGGACATACAAGTGGAATAGGTAAAGAAATCTATGAGCATTGCATGTTTAAGGGGTACGAAGTGCATGGCTATAGTAGAGCTACAGGCTTTAATATGGTAGTTAACGATGCAGATGATATTATTAACGATATTCTAAGGAGAGACTTAGATTATGTTTTTAATAACGCATGGTTACCTAGACTTCAAAACAAAATTTTAAAAGTCTTACATTGGCAATGGAGAGACAGAGAAGGTAAGTACATAGTAAATACTGGATCTGGAAGTATATATCAACCTGGCTTAACAGGCGATGCGTATACTAAAGACAAAACAGAATTAAGAGACTACTGTATTGAGGCTGCTAACACATGGCCTTTGGATAACAAATGTAGGATCTTTAATGTTAGTATGGGGTGGGTTAATACCGCTATGGTAGTTGAGGAAAATGAGAATTTCTTAGATGCTTACTCAGCCGCACTAATAATGTTAAATTTAATAGAAGAACAGAAGTATGTTGTTCCTGAATTAGTAATAGGGACACCACAAATACCACGAGAAGAAATTGAAAAAGTTGTCAATAAAGCAAATGAATATATAGTTAACTCTATTGTACAAAGTAATATCGATGCTGGTAAACGAAGGTAGACTAGGATTTGTTCACATTCCGAGAACGGGTGGAACAAGTGTTGAACGGGCTTTAGCAGTAAAGTATAGAAGCGCTACGGCATTAGTCAATCCGCAGCCAATGGAACAAGCTATACAGAAACAGACTACAGTCACTCATGGTACTAAAGAACTTCAGAAGAAGCACGCTACGTATCATGAGATGATTCAGTTTTATCCAGACTATAAATATTATACTGTAGTAAGACACCCTCAAGCAAGACTTGAGAGTATTTACCGCTTCTTTGTATGGACTAAGTTAGTACATACACCTTTTGAGGAGTGGATTTATCGTATGATATACGGACTAATGTATAATGTACCAGATACAATAGTAGATAATAAACCATATTTAGTAGATATGAATCACCCTTACTTTCAAACAGATTTTATAGGTGAAGCAGAGGTACACAAATTAGAAGAACAAACAATTTGGGAAGCATTAAATATTCAGCCACGGCATGACTTTAATGTTCCTAATAATACTTACAGACCAATAAACTGGAGTAAAGATAGTATAAAACTGATGGAAAAATTCTATCAGAAAGACTATGAATTATTAAATTATGATAGAAACAATTAAAAAACATATAAACAAAATTATCATATTATTTTGTATAATAGGTATGATATTAGCCCCCGACAACCCTTCATTCGCAGTAATGTGTTTATGCTTGATTGCAATAATGATTAAGATAGGCGGAAAACATTTTAGCGATATAGTATTAAAACGATGGATTAAAGGAAAATGGTAGAAGATTTATTAGTATCGACAGAAGAAATTAACAAAGCGTGTGCAGAAAATTCTGACTGTAATGCTTACATGCCTCTTAGTGCAGGAGTAGAAAGTACAGCTACTTTATTATATGCTGTAAAAGACCCAGAGATAAAACCTTTCTGTGTTCACTGGTACGAACCACGCTATGGAGATTTTGCTGACGCAATGGCTTTTTATAGTAGAAAACAGGCGGAATATTTTAATTTACCGTATGGAAACGATACTTCTATGCTTTCTAAGAGTGGGTATCATCGAGAGGTTCCAATTATTGTAAGTGGACTTAGTTCTTTTATGGGGTGTGTATTAGGCGCTCCTGGAGGTATTAAATGGAAATGGTTTATGCTAGGAGGCAACGCTGAAGATGATATGCGTATGCGTCTACAGTTTAGAGAGTACCGCAAAATTATGATAAATTATTTAAGCGATTGTTTAGATACATCTGGTGTACACTTTGATGCAATCAGAGATGTTCCAGAAGTAAGAAATCCTTTAGATTTTATGTCTAAAGCAGAAATGCTTTCTTTAATAATGCGTCATGATCCAAATCTATATAAAATGATTTGGACTTGTATTTCTCCTAAAGGAACTCTTACTAAAGATGATGAGATTACTGGATATATTCCATGTGGAGAATGTTACAAGTGCGGAGAGTTTAAAGCCGCACATAAGTTAGCAAAGGACGCTAAGTTTAGATATCAGGAAGGGAAAGAGTATTATACTCGTTTTCTTAAAGCTGATGGAACATAAACTTATATCAGGATTTTTAGAACAAGAAACCTGTGATATTTTAGAAGAACATTTAAGACTACAAAAAGAAGCAGGAAGATGTAGGTATGCAAATGTCAACGGACTTCCACAGGGGAAAAGTTTTGATTTATATGGAGATAGCTTTTGTGAAGCTATAGGAATTTATAAAACTCCAGTTATAAATAAATATACAGGTAAAACTCTAAGTCTTACTTATGGACTTATGAGAGAGTATGAAAAAGGTGCCTCACTTAGATGGCACAGGGATCGTTGGCAATGTGAATACTCTATTACTGTACAAGTAAGTAAAGGAGTATGGCCAATGCACTTTACAGAAAATTATATAGGTGGTTTATGGGAAGCACAAACTTCAGTAATACTACAAAGAGGAGACGCTATTTTTTATAAGGGTTGCGAGATATACCACAGTAGAAACGTCCTTCCTCATAAAACTTCTAGGCATCTATTTTTACATTATGTTGAAAAGAATAGTGCGCTAGATAATAAAGATAATAGAATAGGCTACGGAACGCTTGAAAAACAGGAGATTTTAAAAGATGTCAGCAATCGTAAAAGAGGAATATAGTGATGGAATCGTTAAAGAGATTCGACACTACAAAGATTTAACAAAAGAAGAATACTTTAAAATACTAGAACAACGAATGAATCAGTTCGTAGTATGGAATAAACGTATAATGAACCCAATTGATAAGCACGATCAAAGTGCACATTTTATATTGATTTGGGAACGAGACAAGCTACTAGGGTGTACTAGAGTTTGTGATCCATACACTCATGTATATACTCATGCAGAAACAGGAGTAGAGTATCAATATCCTGTATGGGATAAATGCACAATAGTAGATATGCGAGTATCTATGTTTCCTACAGACTCCTCCAATGCAGTATGCCACATGTGGGCTCCTGAATGGGGATTAAGAATTGCAGGAACTCAAAATGGTATGCTAGATTCGTACGCAGACGGACACCCAATATTACTAGCATATGCAAAGCAAGAGAAAAACTTGCATTTTATTGGGGAACATATGGATCAATGGGGATACATAGGATATAGGTGGGTTTACGAACCCGAAAATAAACAGGATTCGGAGAAACTTTTTGCTACATATGTAGAGAAACATGAGAGGACATAGAAGACGATTCCAGAGTAAAGTAAGAAGAAGGCAGCAATCGCAGAGAAGATGTATGAGACTACGAAAAAGCAGAGCGTATACTATAGAGGACTTAACTTTCCCCTTATTTGTTATACATACAGATAGTGCTGAAGTAATAGATGGTATTCTGTGGATTGAAGATCAAGTTTTAGATGACTTGAATATGCCAGGCGAAACTTTAGGGGCAAGAAGATTACAGAGTCCAATGAAAAGTATTTATCCCTTAAAGTATATGATCGAAGATGAAATAGGACTAATGAAGCACAGGGGAAGCACATTTATTGATAATGACGGAAAAGTCATAAACTATGAAAAGACAAGAAATCTTAAGTTAAAATATCATAAAATTGCAAAAAGAGAAAAGAAAGGAATAGCTACAGTCTTGTGGCTTAAAGATGTACCCTTCCCATTCGCAGAAAAAAGCCCGCCCGATATAGAAATTACTTGGGCAGGAGTCTTATACGACCACGGAATCCCTTGGAAGATATATGAGTTTTCTGAAGAAAAAAGAAAGGATACTTGGAGAAAGATTTGATAAAAGAATATTTAAAAGGAGTTTTAGTACTACTAGTCTTACTGATAATGATGGTAGGCTGTAGTGTACATAAACCAATAGACGGGCTGTGTTATACAGATAAAAGAGGGACTTATCTGTGTGAAGAAACTGATAGAACACTAGAAATCGAAAGAGAACTAGATAAAGAAATAGAACAGCAAATTATAGACCCTCCAATGGATATGTTTGAGCATTGTAAAGGGCTACAGGAAACTGACGCTTGGCATTGGTGCATAAACATACATAGGATAGCATAATGGATTACCAAAAAATTATAGACAAAATGCATGAAGGCATTATTTTATTAGAGTACACTAGCTTAGTTAGTGGGAAACACAAAATAAGAGAAGTAACTACTTGTCATAAGTACTTACCAAGAAACGCACAAGTATTTAATAAAGATTGGACTCAAAATTCGTCAGATCAGAAGATGCTTTGTTATGATCTAGAATTTGAAAAATGGGACGATATTGATATAAATACAATAGTTGCTTGGCAAGAAATTGAAGGAAAAGATTGGAAAGTAAAAATGGCACAGCAAACTGATCTTAATTGGGACGGCAATGTTTAATGTGCGGATTTGCAGGAACTACTAATCACCCTCTAATAGAGATGATGATAAAGAAGCAGGAGCATCGCGGACCTGATGCTCTTGAGTATTGGAATGATGAAAATTTTGCCTTTGCTCATGTACTCTTAGACATCAATGGAGAAAGGCAAGTACAACCTTATATAACACCTAAGGGCAATGTATTATTATTTAATGGAGAGATGTATGACACGACAATTCCCAATGATACAGAATGGCTAGGAAAAGCATTAGACAAGTATGGATTCAAATTTTTGGAGCATACAGATTGGCATGGATCAATCGCGTGGTACCTACCTAAGCAGGGCAAACTAGTTCTAATACGAGATCATTTTGGGGCGAAACCTTTATGGTGGAGATGGGACGGAAAGCAGTTTGAATTTAGTACAACTCTGACTAGTTTTCTAGGTAAAGAAATTGATGAGTCTAGATTTAGTAGTAAATTTTTAGAAAATACTCAAAGTTTTGGAGATCAAAGTATCTATAAGTCTATCTATAAGGTAGAGCCAGGTGCGTGGTTAGAGTTTGATTTAAACGATAATTTTAAACTTCATAGAAGAAACCTATGGAGCTATTTTGATATTGGATCTGAGCCGTTAGATACGGCTGAATTTAGATTTAATATCAAAGAAGCAGTCCATAAAGTTGCAAAAAATATAAATAAGACAGCACTATTTTTAAGTGGTGGAATGGATAGTACAGTAGTTGCTTCCCTTTTAAGAGATTCTGATTTAGATTTAGAAATTTTTACAATGGGGTATGACTTAAATCAACAGGGGCTACACGGATTACATAAAGAACACGCTTGGGAATCTGATATGGCAGTTAAAACTGCTAGAGACTGGGGGTATAAAGTACATAGAATAACCCTAGACAGAGATGATAGAGCGCACTTTGGAAAGATGTGGTTAGCAAATACACACTATATGTGGGCTGATCATAATAGACAGGCTCCTCGTTATCTTCTATGCCAAGCAGCTAAAGCAGCAGGGTGTAAGGTAGTTCTTACAGGAGATAGTGGAGATGAATTATTTACAGGATACTATCACCATAGAAACAGATTTCGAGAAAATGAATGTGAAAACATGACTAGATTCATGTCTCAACAGAGATGGTTTCCATATAAAGCGTTTGGAGATGATCATCTAAATAACTCTCTTTTTTCAGATTTACTATGTACATCAGAACAGAATATTTTAGCAACTGATCAAACTGCTGGAATGTTTGGAATGGAAAGTAGAATTCCTTTACTTACTCAATCTTTTGCTAAGTATTGTTTAAGTATTAAAGGAAGTGTAAAATTTAGACAAACAAAGAAGTACAAAAAAGGTACAAACAAATTTTTAATGCGGGAAGTAATGAAAGATTACTTACCTGAACATGTGCGCTTAAGGACTCAAAAAGTGGGTTGGTCGAGCCCGTGGGATAATAACCACCCTAGACTAAGTCCTAAGTGGAGAATACAAGCAGCACAATTTATTAGGACACAGATATAATGGCAAAGGCTAAACAACAAATTGTATATATGATTCCAGAAGGAGAATCTAGGGATAGCCATACCTATCATTATAGCACTATTAAAACTAAAAGTATGCTTTCAGATGGTAAAAAACTTAGACTAAGAAAGTTTAACCCAGTAAAAAATAAACATGAAATGTTTGTAGAAGCAAAGTTACCGAGACACACAAAATGAAAAAGCAAAAAACATCAGAATTATGGGGTAGATATAGAACAACTACTTATGATTGGTACTTAAAGTGGATAGCTAGTGTAGTTATACTTTGTGCTATGTCTATAAGAGGGGTTCCTCATCTAACAGAGTGGGATCTAATGTTATCAACTATAGGAGTATTCATGTGGTTAATAGTATCTCTTGTGTGGAAAGATAGAGCTTTGATTTTATTAAATGGAGTAGGTTTACTATTCCTAGCAAAAACTTATATAAGTATGTATTTGGTATGACCCCTCAAGAATTACCTATAGGTGTGTGGACAGGCTACTTGATATTGTTCAGTATGTGCTTTATATTATTCTATATTGCATGGAAGGACAAATGAAGGCAGTTTTAAGTAACAGAATACAAATAGAAGGAAATACTGCGTTGCTTACGGAGATGGAGGAAGAACTTACATATACATTACCTCCCCGTATGCCACAAGATCCACCTATGGTTATAAAAACAATAAGACCTTTAAGAGATGGTTTAGTTTCTATACCTATGGGAAGATTGGATTTAATCCCAGATGATTATGATATTATCGATAAGCGAGTATCTGTGCCTGTAGACTTTCCTGAATTTAAGTTTACTTTAAGGCAAAGTCAAAAAATGACAGTTGATGAAGTAGAAGACAGCGCTATAATTAACGCTTGGGTAAGTTGGGGAAAGACAGTAGCAGCTTTAGCAATAGCTAAGAAACTTGGACAAAAAACACTAGTAGTTACACATACAACTAATTTGAGGAATCAATGGGAAAAAGAAGTACAGAAAGCTTTCGGCATACGGGCTGGCAGAATCGGGTCAGGGGAAATGAACACTTCGCCCCCAATAGTAGTGGGGAACATTCAGACTTTATACCGTCGCGTAGACGATATAAAACGTTTATTCGGAACAGTTATTTTAGACGAGATGCATCACGTTTCGTCCCCTACATTTACCCGAATAATAGATGAAATGCCTGCAAGATATAAGGTTGGACTGACAGGAACATTAGAACGGAAAGACGGAAGACATGTAGTATTTAGAGACTACTTTGGAAGTACAGTACTAAAACCACCAAAAGAAAATTACATGACTCCAAAAGTTCATGTTATTAAATCGGAAGTACGATTTCTAGACGGTTCTTATACCCCATGGGCAGAAAGAGTTAATCATCTAGTAAATACAGAAGAATATGTACATAGTATTAGTTTGATTGCTTCTAAGTATGCAGCTGAAGGGCATAAAGTATTAGTAGTATCGGATAGAGTTGCATTTCTAAAAGTTTGTCATAAATTGGTAGGAGATAATTCAGTATGTATTACAGGCGATATGGACTTTGTGGAAAGAGAGAAAACTATGAAACTAATTGGGAGATCTAAAAATATACTGTTTGGAACACAAGCAATATTTTCAGAAGGTATATCTTTAGATGATCTTAGTTGTTTAGTATTGGCTACACCAGTAAATAATGAACCACTATTAACGCAGTTAATTGGTAGAGTAATACGACAAAAAGAGGGCAAGTTACAGCCTACTGTTGTAGATATTCATTTAAAAGGTAAAACAGCTACTAGACAGGCAAACGCCAGAATGGGTTATTACATAAAACAAGATTATAAGGTTAGAGTATTATGAAAGGGTTTAAAGGGAATGTGTTGAGCAGAGAAAAAATAGTGCTTGACAAACGCTTGTATTTTTGGTATAATATATGATATATTATAATTGGAAAAAGATTGTAGAAGCGAGCAACGGAAACGTTGGTGACATTATTACAATCCTTAGAATAATTACTTATAGAATTACACCTAAGAATTATTATGATAAAACGTTTAAGTTTTATGAAAAGAATTTTGGTGGTAGTAGTTTTCTGATAAACCCAGATAAACTACTTACTACTGGTCGTGCTCAATATAGTGATAAAGAAGTTGCAGAATATGTTGGTGTCGCATCATACCGCAATTATCATGAGTACGTAAAAACTAAAGATACCAACTTAGACCTCATTTTCTGTAAAGTTAGTGAGGACATTATTAGAAAAAACAGACTGCTCGAAATTAGAGAGGGGTTTATTCACTTTAAATTTGAGGAGACAACAACGGAGAAATATTATGGCAATTAGCTTTAATCAAACCAAGGGCTCTGCCCAAAAAGACAAAATTGAAACTTACAATTTTGGCAACAAAGAGGATCACAAAGTTCGTCTAGTAGGCGATCTACTTCCTCGTTACGTTTATTGGGTTAAAGGCGAGAACAACAAAAATATTCCAATGGAATGTTTGTCGTTCGACAGGGAAACCGAAACCTTTAACAACAAGGAACACGATCACGTTCGTGATTTTTACCCAGACTTAAAATGTGGTTGGGCATACGCTGTCCAAGGCATAGACTACGCTGATAATAAAATCAAAGTAGTTAATTTGAAAAGAAAACTTTTCGATCAAATTATGGTCGCTATGGAAGACTTAGGCAACCCAACAGATAATGAATCTGGCTGGGACGTTTATTTTAAAAGATTGAAGACTGGACCGCAGGTCTTTAATGTAGAGTACCAATTACAGGCACTCAAATGTAAGCCTCGTGCTTTAGAAGATTGGGAATCAGACTTAGTTGGAGAACTAAAGTCTATGGACGACGTACTTCCGCGTCCTACCCCTGATGCTCAACTAGAGTTACTAAAGAGAATTACAGCTGCGGGCAAAGAAGAAACTGTTGATGAGGAGTTTGACGTATCATGATTACGGTAGGCGATGTATTCCCTGAATTTGAACTAACAGGTGTTGACAAGGATAATAACTTTGTAGATATAGATGACAACGGACTTTTAGGAAGTTGGTCTGTACTATACTTTTATCCAAAAGACTTCACTTTTATATGTCCTACAGAAATACAGGGTTTCGATGCATTAGTAGGAAATGATGTAGACGTTCTGGGATTCAGTCCAGATAACGAGTTCTGTAAAATAGCATGGAAAGAAGACAATGAGCTTATCCGTGATATAGAACATACTCTAGTAGCAGATTGTAGTAATCAACTTGCTATGGAAGTAGGAATAGTATCTAATGAATGGGTTCCATACAGAGCCACCTTTATCCTCGATGAGGATAACGTCATTCAATCTTTAGCAGTGAATGCTCTCGATACAGGAAGAAACCACTATGAAGTCGAAAGGACACTTGAGGCTCTCAGAGCTGGCGGACTTACTGGTTGTAACTGGCACAACGGAGAGGACTTCGTAGCATGATTTTATTCACAGCAGACTGGCACTTAAAGCTAGGGCAGAAGAATGTACCAATGGAATGGGCGTGCGCTCGTTATAAGTTATTTTTCGACCAAATAAAAGAGTTGGAAACTGACTGTGATATGCATATCATAGGTGGGGACTTGTTTGATCGAGTTCCCTCTATGGACGAATTAACACTTTATTTCGATTTTATTAGTGGAGTAACGATACCGACTATTATATATGACGGTAATCATGAAGCCACTAGGAAAAATAAAACTTTCTTTTCTAATCTAAAGAAAGCAACAAAAGAAATAAACTCTCTGGTTGAGATAGTAGATGTAACTATGCTGTATCCAGAAAAAGGTTTTGCTATATTACCTTATGCTGACTTGCATAGAAAAAATAGTATTGAATCAATAAGCGGTATCCCATATTTGTTTACTCATGTAAGGGGTGAAATTCCACCTCATGTGATACCTGAAGTTGATTTAGATAGGTTTGATAAATTTGATCTTGTTTTTGCGGGGGATTTACATGCCCACGAGAATACTCAAAGGAACATAGTATATCCTGGTAGTCCAATGACAACATCATTTCATCGAACCAATGTTCGGACGGGCTATTTACTGATAGACGAAGATTTTAGTTGGAAGTGGGGGGAATTTAACCTGCCCCAATTACTTAGAAAAACAGTAGACAGCCCAGATGACATGATAGCAACTGATTGGGATCATACAATATATGAACTCGAAGGAGATGTACAGGACTTAGCTTTAGTAAAGAACTCGGAATTATTAGATAAAAAAGTTGTAAAACGAGAGGTTGAAGCAACTTTAAATCTTACTTCTGAAATGACTATTAGTGATGAACTAATAGTATATTTAGATAAAATACTAAGTTTAGATGGGAATAAAATAAAAAATATTATAGGAGTGTATAATGATTATTCTACAAAAACTGAGCTGGGATAACTGTTTCTCCTATGGTAGTAATAATGTTATCAATTTAGACAGAGACACTCTCACTCAATTAGTTGGTACTAATGGAGTAGGAAAATCATCTGTCCCGCTTATTCTTGAAGAAGTAATGTTCAACAAGAATAGTAAAAATGTAAAGAAGGCTGACATAGCTAATAGATATGTGAATCAAGGGTATGATATTAGTTTAGACTTTAGCGTTGACGAAGATAGTTATAATATAACAGTAGCTAGACGAGCAACTTTAAAGTGTAAGTTAACAAAAAATGGAGAAGATATTAGTAGTCATACGGCTAGTAATACTTATAAAACATTATTTAATATATTAGGTATTGATTTTAAAACTTTCTCTCAATTAGTTTATCAAAATACAAACGCAAGTTTGCAGTTCTTAACTGCTACCGATACTAATAGGAAGAAGTTCTTAATTGATTTACTGAAACTTGATGACTATGTAGCCCATTTCGAGACATTTAAAGATGCAGTACGCTTGGTGTCTCAAGAAATTACAATCCTGAACGCAAAAACTGATACAATCGTTAAATGGTTAACAGACAACAAATTGGAGAGTACAGATATACTCACAAAGTTGGATCTACCAAAAATTGAAGAAAAAGACGAGAAGCAACTGCGTTCTCTCCATGTAGAAATTGAAAATATCCATGAGAAAAATCGAAAAATAAATGATAATAATAACTTATTGGAAAGGTTAAAATCAATAGATATAGAACAGATACAAGCTGATGTGGAAAAATACGAGAAGGTTAAACCAACCGCACTTTTAGTTTCTAAGATTGGAGGTTTAGAATCTCGTAAAGAACAAGAGTTGGCTATGCAGGAGAAATATGAAACTCTTCGTAGTAAGGAAAGATCATATGATGTAAAAACTAAACAAGCGGAGGCTATGACATGCCCCACTTGTAATCAAGAAATAGATAAGAAGTTTGTAAACGACCAATGGTCTAAGCATAGTTTAAATGTACAAGGACACAGTTTAGCAATAGAACAAGTCCAAGAAGAATTAGAGATAATAGAAAATGAAAATCAAATATATAGGCAATCAACCAGAACAGTACAAGAATGGGAAAGACTCTTCAGGAGTATTGACTCTGGACTCCCAACGAGAGTACTTGACAAAGAACAAGTGGAAAGTCAAATTCGAGAATTGGAAAACAAAGTTGAAAAAGCGCGTGAAGCCCTCAATGAGATAATAGATGAAAACACAAGAAGAGAAAGACATAATACTAGAATTAGTATTATTGGAGAGCAAACTGAGTCATTTGAAACAGAATTGGATGGAGTCACGAATAAACTCGGACTTCTCGAAGATAAGCTTTCGATTCTTGAGATACTTAAAAAGGCATTTAGTACAAACGGGCTCCTTGCCTATAAAATCGAATCCCTCGTCAAAGAGCTAGAGGACTTGACAAATGAGTATTTGGCAGAGTTTAGCGACGGACGTTTCTCTATCAATTTTGTGGTGGAGAATGATAAGTTAAATGTTGAAGTATCTGACAATGGGAATATTATTGATATTTTGGCTCTTTCTAGCGGTGAGCTTGCTAGAGTTAATATTGCTACACTTGTAGCTATTAGAAAACTAATGACTTCTATAAGTAGAAGTCAAATAAATGTGCTATTCCTTGATGAAGTGAATCAAGCACTCGACGAAGCAGGTAAGGAGAAGGTCGTAGAAATTCTCCTTAAAGAAGAAAATCTTAATACTTATCTGGTTTCTCATGGGTGGACACACCCATTACTTGAGAAAGTAGAAATTATTAAAGAGGACAATATAAGTCATTTAGAGTAATCAAATGGTAATAAAAGAGGGCGATACCTTTTGGTATCATGTATGTGAAGTTACTAATCGCATGGCATACATACCCACAGGAAAAAAGTGTCCTGATTGTTGGTGGAATGGATTAAGTCCACTAGAACAGGCAAGGATTAGACAAGAAGAATATAGAGACGAATTAAAAGGAGATACATTATGATCGCGGATCAAGTTAAAGGCATAGTAGCTAAACATTTCGACATAGACACAGATGCTGTTAGAGGCAGTTTTATGGACGATATAGGAGCAGACTCGTTAGATATAGTTGAATTAGTAATGAATTTAGAAGAACATTTTGAATTGGAAATTCCAGACGAAGATGTGGAGAATATCCATACAGTAGAGGAACTAATAAAATATATCGAAGATAATGGTTAATAGTCGCCAGAAAGGGGCTAAGGCAGAAGCCTTAGTCGTTAATATGCTGAATCGATACACAGGACTGGGCTTTGTTCAAACGCCGGGTTCAGGTAGTGGTAAAATAAAAGGTGACATATACCTTGAACACAAGCATAACATATTTCTTATAGAAGTAAAATTCTATAGAGATGATTCGGTAACCTCTAAACTCTTTACTAATAAAAGTAATAACTTTGTGCAATGGTGGACAAAAGTAGTAAAACAAGCACAGGATAATAGTCTTGAGCCTTTACTATTTTATAAAGCTAATTATGCACAATTTTTTGTAGCAACAGTACGAAAACCACAAAGTAATATTAGGTATATGTATGTCTCTTGGTTAGGGGTATATGTATGTCTTGCTGAAAAGTGGTTAGAACATGAAATAACGGAATTTAGTAATGGCAATAGAATTTACGAACCTTGGAAAGCCAGCCCCGAATGGGAACTTGCTGATAGTTGATGGTCTCAACTTAGCTTTCCGATGGAAACACCAAAGAAAAGAGTTTTATAAACTAGAATATGTAAGAACAGTAGAGAGCCTCGCAAAGTCCTACAACTGTGGAGAGATAGTTGTATTAGGAGATGGGGGAAGTGACTATAGAAAAAACATAGATCCTGAGTATAAAGCAAACCGTAAAGAGCGGTATAAAGACCAAACCGAAGAAGAACGGTTGGAATTTGAACAGTTTATGGCAGAATTTCAAAAAACCTTCGAATTATGTAGTAAAAAAGGATACCTTACCATTAGATATAATGGAGTTGAGGCGGACGATATCGCTGCAGTAATAAGTCTCGCAAGAGAAGAGTTAGGGATAGATAGTATCTGGTTAGTATCTTCGGATAAAGACTGGGATCTTCTAGTAAATGAGAGCATATCACGGTTCTCAACCGTAACAAGAAAAGAAACAACAATGGATAATTGGGACGAACATTATGACTTTGATCCAGAATACTACTTGACTTTCAAGTGTTTAACTGGAGATAAAGGGGATAATGTCCCAGGTGTAAGTGGAATTGGTCCAAAACGTGCTTCTGGTATTATTGAAGATTATGGTGATGTCTTTGACATCATGACAACTCTACCAATAGAAAGTAGATACAAGTTTATGCAGAACTTAAATGAGTTCGGAGCAGAAAAACTTGAGACTAATATAGAGTTAATGGATTTGACATATGACCCAGATGCACAAGTATTGGGCAAACGAAATGAAATAATAGGATTAGTGAGGAATTATGTCAGTAAAGATTGATTATAGCAAGGATAGCCTCTTAGATGAGTTCGCAATGAATACTCTAAGAGATAGGTATATGGTCGCGGGAGAGAACTCTCCGCAAGAAGCATTTGCTCGTGCGGCAGAGACTTATGCTGATGATGAAGATCACGCACAAAGACTATACGATTACGTTAGTAACTTATGGTTCATGTTTGCAACCCCCATTTTATCTAATGGGGGTACAACTCGTGGGTTACCCATTAGTTGTTTCTTAAACTACGTTGATGACAGTAGGGAGGGTATTACAGACCACTATGTGGAAAATGCTTTTCTATCATCTTTTGGAGGTGGAATTGGAGGTACTTGGAGTGATGTAAGATCTCAAGGTACGCCAACTTCTAAAGGATCGGAAAGTACAGGAGTAATACCTTTTGTAAAAGTTGTAGATGCTGAGATGCTAGCGTTTTCTCAGGGTGTAACAAGACGGGGAAGTTACGCCGCATATCTACATATATCACACCCCGAAATAGAGGAGTTCTTAGATGTTCGCAAACCTACGGGTGGGGACGTTAATAGGAAATCTACTAACCTTCATCATGGCGTCGTGGTTCCTGATGCCTTTATGGAACGAATATGGAGTGCAACAAAGTACGATAATTTTGACGACGGCTGGGATCTGGTTGATCCTCATACCGGCGTTACTAGGAAAAGAATAAGTGCAAGAACCCTATGGGTTAAGCTCTTACAAAATCGTATGGAAACAGGTGAACCATATATTATGTTTGAAGACGCAATAGATGCAGAGCTACCAGACTTTCAAAAGGACAAAGGTTTAAAGGTAAACCATAGTAATCTTTGTTCAGAAATAACGTTAGCCACCAATGATGAAAGGACTGCAGTGTGTTGTCTTTCTAGTGTCAATTTAGAATATTTTGATGAATGGAAAGACAGACCTGCGTTCATTCCAGATTTAATAAGAATGTTAGATAATGTTTTAACAGATTTTATTAACCGAGCTCCAGAACCTCTACACAAAGCAAAATTTAGTGCTATGCGAGAAAGAAGTTTAGGATTAGGCGCAATGGGGTTTCATGCTTACTTACAGAAGAACAATATACCCTTCGAGAGTGCACAAGCCACAGGCGCAAACCTAAGAATGTTCTCGCACATTAAAGAAGATGCTTCAGTAACAACTAGAAAACTTGCAGTCGAAAAGGGCGCTTGTCCTGATGATGATACATGCACAGTAAGAAATGCACATCTATTAGCGATAGCCCCTAATGCAAGTTCTAGTATTATATGTGGAAACACAAGTCCTAGTATAGAACCTTTCCGTGCTAATGCTTTTAACCAGAAAACAAAGTCTGGATCTAACCTTATGAAAAATAAATTTTTAGAGAAAGTATTGGAAAACTATAATAGGAATAATGAAGAAACTTGGAAAAGTATAGTAACACAAAAAGGTAGTGTTCAACATTTAGACTTTTTAAGTGAGTGGGAGAGAAATGTATTTAAGACAGCAGTTGAAATAAATCAGGCTTGGCTTATTGACCACGCTGCTCATAGACAAGAGTATATTTGTCAATCCCAAAGTTTAAACTTATTCTTTCCACCAGATGTTAATAAGGC
>Ga0315328_10000242_pt1 | contig 23113 bp, 5 predicted proteins | sample M120032315metaG_FD_203462 | JGI IMG/M metagenome (GOLD analysis project Ga0315328, IMG submission 203462) | Ammonia-oxidizing marine archaeal communities from Monterey Bay, California, United States - M1 200m 32315 | ecosystem: Environmental > Aquatic > Marine > Intertidal zone | place: USA... | reverse complement strand
TAGCAACATAACCCTTTCCAGGTCGGTCAACTGCAATGTCAATAATATTACCAGAAGCATTTACCGTGGCAACACCCCTCATTCCACCACCTGTTGATGTTTCAACATCAACATATACAGTGTTCTCCCGAACCCATAGATTTGCACCTGCACCAGAATAGGAATCTGTTATTTCATATTTTCTAGTTAATTCTGTGTCTTGTGTAACTACATAGGTGAATACAGCATTTTGAGGAATATCACCAGAATCAAACGCAGCACTTTGTACTGTATGAGCACCGATATCTAGGTTAGTAAATGCAATAGAATCACCAACATTAGCTGTTATCTCAGAAGGAGCAAAAGCATTATTTTGAATTGCTACACTAACTGTTTTGGCAGTAGTATCTGTGTATCCAGTTCCCTGATTAGTTACTGATACAGCATCAATACCACCATCAGCGATAGTATGTTGGACCGCACCCGAAACTGATTCACCACCACCTGAAATCGTAACAGCGTCACCAATTACATACAACGAACCACCAGCAGTGATAATGACTTTGTCTAATTCATCACTTTCGTTAAGTAATACATACCCTGCAGCACCAGAACCAGTAGAAGTAGTGAAACCAACAGTAATTGATGGGTTAATTGTGTGAGAATCTTCGACTGGACCGTGGTCATGAGCATCAGCAGGATCTCTTGCAAACTCAAACTTTTCAGTAAATGCGTTCCAAGAAACCGTGATGTCATGCGAGTGACCTGCTTCTATCGTAGTAGAAACTACAGATGTTCCAGTTTTAACAAGATTAATTTCTGCTTGTGTTAGTTGAAGATTATGAACGTGACCATTTCCATTGTCCATAAGAGCGATATTCCAATAACCGACATAACCAGTTCCAGGTGCCATTACAGCAACTGAATCTATCATACCGTCTCTTAGTGTAAACGTGGCTTCTGCTTTAGTTTCACTTGAACCTGCTACATCTACGGCACCTAAATCGAATGCCCTAGCAAAAGTAGATTCTGAGTATTTTGAACCAGCATTAGTTATTGTTACATCAGAAACACCATCATCATAAATAGCATTAATGATTGCTCCTGTGCCTAATGTAGTATTTGCATCGATAGTATAGGAATATGTGTCTACAACACCCGTGTCGTCTGTTATTTCTACAACATAAGTAAGACCGTCCGATAAATCGGCATCATAAGATTCACCAGAAACTTGCGTTTCGTATGTTCTTGAGAAATCATCTAAGAGGGCAACAGCAGCCGTTGCATAGTTCTCACATAAAAGTGGTGTTTCAAAATCACCACCATCAGAGTCAATACCAGAAGCATTCATATCAGCAGTTACACCCCAACCAGTCACCGATGATAAACCATCATGGCAATAAGAAGAACTTGGAGTAAACATAATTGTTTCGTAATCTTCTGCATACTGCCCTTCAACACCAGTGTTATATATTGCTCCTGCAAGGGTAGAAATTTTAATAAGGTCACCATCATCAATTCCATCAAACATCAATGCGTTAGAAGAACCACGACGAAGGATTAGTTCTGGGTTATCAACATCTGCAATTGATGTGTTATTAAGAATGGTTAAATCAACTCCTGGAGTACCATCCGCCTCATGGGCAGTAGCACGGAAAGAGTTAATATTAGTTTGTGATACCGATTTGAATATGTTATATGCTTTAATTTTTTCAATAGAAGTAGAACCAGTAGCAGCTTCGTTCTGTAGTCTAAGATGTTGGTAGAATGGACGTGGTTCACCAGAGATAAGCATAGACTCACCGAATGAACTAATTCCACCTAGTCTATCATATGCAATATGGTGGGTTGTGTTAATACCTTCTTCAGCAAAGGAAATTTGATCATCTTTCGTGTACATGAAATCATCAAAACCAATTTCACGAGTCATTGTTAAATCACCCATCAACAAGTTAGTTTGGTGAATAGAATAACCAGAGTTAGCAGCACCAGTAGTGTATTGTGCCAATTGTGTAATCATATCAGCAATTGCTTGCTGGATGATAGCATCCTGATTTTGTACGTGAATAGTATAATCAGTTTGTAACTGACTCATTTGCGTAGTAACATTTGCTTCCAATAAATTTGAAGCAGTAGATAGTTCAGTACCAGCAGTGTTTGCCCAAGGCACGAATACCGTATTAACAAATGCAGCAACTTCATCGTTCATATAAGTCTCAACTGCATTCATAGCAGTATTAGTTCTTACAACGACTTCATCTTTGAATGTGTTTTGTTGGTTCTCTAGAGGAGTAGTTACATTAGAATTTAACCAAGTCTTCATATTTGCTGCCATAGCATTCAACTTGGTTGGAATCATCACCGCAGGGGTGTTTGTATAAATCTCTACTTCTTCAACGAACTCGGTGATGTCGATACCTGTAAAGCTGATATCAGGAATATCGTTAAATTGGTCAACTTGCGTTGAAATGGTTGATAGTGTGACAGACATTGTTCGTTATCTCCAAAAATTAATTTCTTATCATTACAACTATTTATAATAGTTATTTTGCTTTATGTATACAATATTGGGGGAATGTTAATCCCCCTGTTTTTTCCTAATTTATACTGTTAAACAGTTCACCTCAGTAAACGTTTGACCGTCTAAGTTTGTAACCCTAACATCATAATTTCCTGCAGTTAAGGTTGGTGCGACAGTTATGTTATTTGCGTCAACTACAGTTACAGCAGGTGTATCAACAATAGTCGTAGTACCAGTAGATATAAACTCAACCACAGTATCCGCAGTAACAAAACCTGCTCCAGTAATTGTATTTATGTCAACAACAGTAATTATACGAAGTCGGTCAGTAACCGTAAAGTCGTTATCTACGAATGATGCAGTATCTCCATCAGAGTTAGTAACACTCAACACCTGAGCACCAAGAGGTGTTGTCGGTGCGACCATAAACTTAACCTTATATGGTAAGTTTATTGCTTGATACACTGGTTGTGCTACACCACCTAACTCTATTGTGTAATTAAAGTCAATACCGTCACCGAGTATTTCTACCCACTGACCATCTATAGAATCAACAACAGTTGCATCCCAAGAACCTCTAGGACTCTCACAATCACCTTGATTATTAACCGTTAAGAACGCAATATCAGTAGTACAATATTCGTTCACAGTTGGAATCCAAGTTCCTCGTGGACCTTCACATGCCTCTTCAGTTGTTTGCACACCATCAGAACAGTAACCTGGAAGTCCAGGAGTCCATGTATGTCCAGCAGAAGTCCATGTATGTCCAGCATTAGTCCATGTATTAACAGGAGTCCACGTATGAGTTGGAGTCCAAGTACCACTAGCGTTTAGACAGTCAGTTCTATTTGTGCTTGTGCCATCAGTACAAGTACCATCACTTTCATAACATGCTCCAGAAGTCTGCGATGAGCCATCAGAACAAGAACCACCAGAGTCTATACAACCCAATTCATTATCGTTATATACTGGATCGGAACAAGTTCCTGCCGCAATACACGTATATTCAAACGAATAGGTTACATTAGAACAAGTTCCTGCACCCAAACAACCATATTCAGAAGAATATAGGGCATTAGAACAAGATCCTAATGTTGGTTGAGTCCACCAACCGAAATCGGTTTCACAATCAACCTGTAATGGGTAGTTAACATTACTACAATGCGCAACTACTGTAGGAGTCCATACACCAACTATTGTTTCACATTGGGTTTCGATAGTGTAAGTTTCAGTTCCAAAGTTAGTTGTACATGAAGGAACAATTTCAGCAACACTTCTGTGTCCTGTGGTAACATCCGTAGAAATTAAAGTTATTGGTGGGTTGAGAATTTCATTACCACGTCTATTAACGTCATAGTAATCTTCAATAACAGATTCACCAAACGATTCCATTGTCCTCATGCCAGCAATTGGTTGTCCAACGTAGTCTAAGTTCTCATTATCATGATGATTTGCATTCCATCTATCTTCTCCACCAATTGGAACACCCATAACGTTCATAGATCTGGCAAGTAATAAATACTCATCAGAAGAAAGTTTAGGAATTGTCTTAACTGATATATCGTCCCAATAAGTAAATCCAGTTCCAGTAGTAGAAAGAGTCAAGTAGCAAGTACCAGATACAGTTGCCTTAAACGTAAAGTCACGAGCCTCATCATAGACACCGCCCGTTAATGTATCTTCAATCAATAATGAACCATATGTATCACTATCTGGTGTTGGACCTAATTTAAGAACTGAATCAGTTGGTCTATCAACTTTAAGAGCAACTTTATAACTCATTTCATCTTCCATCTCAAAAGTGATATGGGCAATACCACGAGCATCTGGGCCAGCACCTGAAGTATATATCTGTTTAGTGTTTTGGTCTACATAAGCAACACCACCTTCTTGCGGAGCAAAAGTCCAATTTTCAATAATTTCACGTACTGAAACATCGTCAATAGAACCCTCAAAACCAACATTTGAATAGTATGGGTTATTCTCCTCAGCAGGATTGTCATCAACTTCTCCAATAAAGTGGATCTTTTGGTCATGTGAACCCGCACGAACGTGATAAACCTTTTCACCATCTTGATTTAAACCAGTAGTGTTATAATCAATAATAGGAATGGTTTCTTCGACTAACTTAATAGAATTGACAGCTCCAGTACCATTTAATTTTAAAATTAAAGTATTAGAAGCAAGTCCAGTAAAGTCAATATGATGTATGCCTGATGTACTGACAGTTCCTAATGTAACTCCATTGATAATAAAATCAACAGTTGGAGTATTAATAGTAGTAGAAACTAATGCTAATTCATCATGTCCTTCAGGATTTGTCTGTTCAGTTATTGTATATTGGTCAGTACCACCAATGTTCAACCATTTGACTGTAAAGTCATGAGTATAAGTCTCAGCATGATAACCGTCTGTTTGTGTAACCGTTAACGAGTTATTAGTTGATTCTTGTAACCATAGACCTTGTGCCTCAGTCATTTGGAAGGTGTGACTATGCGTTCCAGTTGGACCTGGTCCAGCAGTGAAGTTAAGAATATTCTCAGTCAGAAGATCAGTATCAAACGTCACTTCATATTTAACACCATTCACCAACGCATTAGATAATGTGTAAGTCGAAGTACCATCAACTGAAGAGTTGAAATACAAACGTTCCCCATTTATAGAAACACTTGAATCCGAGTTAACCCAATTAACCAATGCAGGGTCGGCAATATCAAAATTCCAGTTAGAAATCAATTGGTTAGGATTAGTTCCTAATGCAACACGCATACGTCCAGTCATGCCGTTATTATCATCATCTACATTACCTAATAGGTATTTAACTTCATAAAGTTTACCTGTGTCTATAGCAAGAGTTTGAGAAACTTCAGTGGAAGATGCGATTGAACCATTGATGTATGCTTTTGCAGCATCAGTGTTCCAACCTTCGCCAATTGACCATGCATTTTGACCAGTAACACGTTCTCTGATTGACACATTGTCAATCTTTCCTCGTCCAGTGTTAACTAATCTCAACAACGTAGTATTTACAGGAGCAGTTAATGTTTCCGTGTAATGACCAACAAGAGTATTAGCAGTTCCAGACACTACTGTGTCACCACGTAATTCCGTAGTTATTGAACCATTCTCAGCACCATAGTTATCTTTAAACGATTCTATAATATCATATTGGACTTCATAAGTAGTTCCAGCAGTTAATGAACCAGAAACTATTTGTTCAATATATGCAGCATCTGTGGTTTCGTTATGTGCAGTACCACCACTAACAGACCAAGATCCTGTCTCTGTCCAAACAACTTCTTTAAATGTAACATTATCTAATGTAATATCAGAACGTTTGTCAACATCAACACTAAAGTAAACTTTAGCAAGACCACCGACAGAATTTGTTACAAGGAATTGCTCAGAACCAATACCAGGAATCATTTGTAATGGGTCAATATAAGAAACAGTTCCTAATTCAATATTCATTGCCTGAATGTAAGGAATGTCACCAGGACCAGTTGCGGTCAAGGCATTGTTAGTTCCTAGTAAGTCTGCTTGAGTTCCAGGTACTGGGAAAGGATTCGCAGGAATTGGTAGAACTTGGAAGTAGTCGTCAGACGTTCCATTATCAACAAGAATTTTATCTCTAATATGCAATGGAGTGTACATATTATCCTGTCCGTGGTGGAAGTAAACCACAACGTTCTCACCAGCATTAACTACTGGCAAGTCTAGAATATTAAACGTGCCCATCATAGAAGCATGCCAACCACATTGATAATACATTGTGTTTGGTGACACTTCAGGTACAGTCCATTCCAATATTTCGTATTTTGCTACACCAGAATCATCATAACCCCACAAATCTTCAGCTGGACCTTCAGATTGAACACCTGGACCTTCTTCAGCACGAGAGTTTTGAACACCTAATAGATACTCACCAAAGTAAGCACCAGGAGTAAAGTGGGAACCATCATCTGTTGTAATGTATATTGGGTGTCCTGCAGAGTTAATCTTAAATCTGTAAGTACCACCACGATATAAATTAATTGTACGGTTCGTTCCTTCAATCATTCCTGATTTATCGAAACGATATAGTCCACCATCATGAGTTACATGGTATGCACCATTGTATTGACCAGGAGCATTGAATGGTCCATATCCAGAATTACCGTCCGAACCAGTTAGTCCGAAGTCTTCAGGAACATGCCAAGTAAATTCTTTAGCAAAGTTACCAATAAATTGTGGTCCTCTCCATTGAGCGAGTCCAGGGTCTTCCGTTGGGTTCAACGCAAGACAAGTTGCCTCATCATCTTCACCATTGTAGTACCAACCACCAACATCAATTTCTTCACACCACCCAGCTAGAGCAGTACATTCTGGGAATACTTCTGGTCCAACCCAAGTACCTGGCTCTTCTTCAAGGTTCACAAAGTCGTTATGGTCACCAGCAGTTATTGTAAGACCATGATTTGCTCGCATTGAAACACAGTTATTACCGTCATTATCAGCAAAACCAGCAGTAACAAGGTTGTCCCAACCTGCACCAAGTATTGCTTTAATTCCTGCAGCGTGCATATACAATGGTTGGTCGAGACCAGTAACTGGATCGACTAATGTTATATGTCCAGAAGGACTCCATGCATTGTTTATAAATTTGTATGTACCACCACGATATAAGTCAAATCCACCATTAGTTCCGTCATTACCACCAAAGTTGTCATGGGTTGCACCAGCAATTTGATAAGGATAATATGAAGCAGCACTATGGTCCCACCATGACCACAACCATGGAGAGTCTTGAGCACCCTCAACAGTAGTGATATTTGGATCTGCCCATGTGACTGTAGTATTTGTATCAACTGTAATTTCCATATTATCAGTTGGTCCATAACCATCACCCAATGCAGTAACTGTATGGTCTACAAAAGCACCAGGAAGTTCAGATGGGGTGTAAGGTTGAGCACCAGAAGGTAATTGAACTATATCACCAACAGTTAAACCGTGACCAACAGACTTAACAGTTGTTGGTCTTGACCATTCAATTTGTACACCAGTTCCTGCAGTAGCGTCACCGACGTGGTTGGTTATATCACGTTCAACTTGGAACCTATATGATGCCAAGTCCGCAGTGACAGTGTATTCTTCAATTACATTGTGAACTGTAGGTGTAGTACCTGCAGCACTTCCTAATGGATAAACAACTGTTTCTGTGAGTACAAAGTTGTCTGCATCGACAACATAATCAACATAATAGTTTGTGTTACCATGGTGAATTCCGTTGTATACGTTTTCAAAGTGAACACGATCTCCAGGAATCAGTCCATGAGAATCAGATTCAATTCCTTTTTCTTTCTTAACATAACCGTTAAGGTCTGCAAATGCTAAGGCGATGGAAGATGGGTTTAAATCATCACCACCAGCAGCAAAGTCATATTTACCTACTGTGAATTGGTTTGAACCAGGATACCAAACACGACCCATGTCATGAATATGCTGGTCAATTTCAATAATTAAATAAATATCGTTTGCAGCATCTAAACAACCAAATTCAACAGTGTGGAAATGCTGTGGGTCTGAAGTACCGTGGTCAGAAGTTCTGATTAATGTGGCACCGCCTGTAGCACTCCAAGTTCCGTCTGGATCTTGTGAAGTGCCCGTCAGAACACTTGCTTTAAGGGTTGCTTCATCTACTTCAGAAATTAAGATTTCGTGATAGTGACCGAAGTTAACGAGTTCTACTTTTGTTCCACCAGTAAGTTCAAAATATTCGTCTATACCATGCGTATGTCCGCCTGTCATTCCAACTAGATACATTCCTCCTGCGCCGTTGTTTAATGCAGCATCCCAATCGAATGTAGCAGTATGGGTGTGTCCAGTATCATCAGTATCTGTTACAATCATTGTAGCAGTACTTCCTTGAATCAATACCCATTCAGCAGGAGTAATCGTTGCAGTATGAACGTGTCCAATTGCGTTTGCATCATCAAAGAATACGTCAACCCTCTCATCACCTTTAGCAACGGCAGTAATTAAGTATTCTTCCCATTGTCTTTCGCCAACAGGTACGGAACCGTCACCAGATCCATAACCAGAACCACCAGCAGTAAGTGTTACAGAATAGATCGTACCATCAATTTCAGAAGTTGCGGCTCCAGCAACCGTTGGTGAACCACCAAGGAAAGTAATTGTAGGAGGAGAGTGATAACCAGATCCCACATTAGTCATTGATATTTGGTCAAGTGCCGATCCTGATAACGAAACGGTTGCTTCTGCTTGAACGGTTGGTATTTCTTCATACCAAGTTTCAGTTGCAGCAACACATGATGATTGTGTAGTATATGCTGGATCAGTACAAAAAGATGCTGGACCAAGTCTAGCAACATCAGGTGCCGAGATTTGTACAGTTGGAACCGATCCATAACCAGCACCAGCATCAGATACTGTTGCAGATGTCACCGATCCGTTAAATTCTAATGTGCCAGTTGCACCAGCACCGCCACCACCAGTGATATATATTGTTGGTGCGGTAGTATAGTTTTGACCATTCGCTGTTAGGTTTAGTTGACTAACTGTTCCTGCAGCAACAATTGCCTCAGCAGTAGCAGGAATGGTGTTTGCGTCAACCCCACCAGTGAAGGCAACAGTCATTGGAACACCAGCATTTGGATTAGTTTCAACTGCACCAGACTGCATTGTAACTACGTTACTGATTGATAAATCATGGTAAAGCGATTCTACAGAAGTATATGGAGCACCACCAGTCGTTTCCATTTGATTAGGTAGCAATAAGTTAATAAAGTATGAAGTTGATAACGAAGGCAATGCAACCATTGAACCATAGTTGATTGGTATCTTAACAGTATCGCCTGGGTTTAGTCCGTGGTCTACGTTATAAACATATCTATGATTAGTTTTAGTTGTCATTCGACCTTCTTCTAGAGGGTGGAATGTACAATGGAAGTATACGTCATGATAACCGTCTACAACCCAATTCCAAACGTCTCCAGGATTTAAGTCAGGAGAAGCAAAGGATATATTATCATCTGATACAGCATTGTGTACTAGATAATTACCAACTGGGTTTGTGAAAACAAGAGTATCACCTTCACGTGCTTCAACGTGATAAGGTACAATTGTGTGTTCTTGTGTAAGTGGGTCTGTTAGAGCACCTTCATCCCAAACTGCGTTATTTGCATAACAAATCGCTTCAGTCGCACTTCCATCTCCAGGATAACCAGCACCAACATCACAATAGAATGCAGAGTTCGGTGGAGACCAATTCCATACAGCATCGTTTGCTTTACAAGTTGCTTCCATTGCAGCAAGTGCAAGGTTATAATCTACAGTATCATCCCATGGAACAATTGTGCCATCACAAGTAGGAAGAACTAAATCTCCATCCTCAATGATAGAAATTACGATTGTCTGCGCAACAGGACCACCACCAGTTTCTGAGAAGATTGTCTCGTCTACTGAAGGAATATCAACCATGTTGAAACCACCGCTGGATAGATCCCAGTTAACAGCTGCAACATCTAAGTCATATGCGAATTTATATTGAGTATTTGGTTTTAGTTGTGTCTCAAACCATGCTACTGCTGTTTGTAGTCCGTCTGAGTATGCTCTAATAACTTTTGTGCCTTCAGTAGTGAAAATATCAAATAGATATGCAATACCGTTTGCCCATGGACGTGCTAAATCAACTGGTGTATCAAAACCTGAGTTTTTAACTAATTCTACTTCAAAAGCATCTGTGCCGAAGTCTGAGTTTTGTACAAGGTTGGCAGTGTTATATGTAACATCAAACCCACCGTTTGTAATTAATTCTGTAGGATTAACAAATTGTGCCGAACGTTGCGCAACATTAAGAATAAAGGTTTTATATTCTGGTAGATGCTCTAAATTCTCCATTACTTCTAGAGACTTTAACATCAATGCCATATCCTTAACAAGTAAATCAGGAGAAGCGAGTTTAATATTTAAAGAATCTAAGAAATCAGACTTTTGTTGCTCAATCGTGTTGAGCTCCGTTAAAGTAAATGTATGTCCAGTGTAGTGTGCCATGCTCTGTGCCTTTCCTTAAATATTATTGTTAAGTTTCCGTTTCGCCTAGATAATTCAATTGCATTGATGTTTTGACCCATGGGTCACTAACACCAAGCATATCAAACTCTTGCATCAGAACGAAATTGTTTTGCTGTTGGATCATCAGGTTAGTACGTTCTCTCCACTCTTTAAACGTATCGTCTTTCCTTACATAAGGAATTTGAGTAAATCCTATATCGGTGTTAGCCATCTATTAATCCCTGCACTAATTTCTTTAATTCGGAAACTTCATTTCTTAAACTATTTATAACTTTTTTAGAATGTTCTGCTGTTAAGGTAGTAGTTTTTTGGTTTTCAAGGACTTTCTTTCGTGCTGCATACCCATCAGTATCAGTAAATACTACTGCACCAGTCAGTGGGTCTTTTGTATATCGTTGTTCTATTGCCATTCCATTATCTCCTCTTATGTCATTGCCAGTACACGCATTTCTCTAACCGCAGGCAAATAACATGGGTTTGTTGTATGCAATTCAAGTTTAACCCTAAAAGAGTCAAATTCATCAACCACTTTCTTCAAAGGTTTGAATGTATGTTCAACAAATTCCATATTAGTAGATATGACATTATTGCTAATTGCAACACCAGAATCTTTGAATTCTCTCCAAGTCACTGCTGATTCTTCAATAACAGCAAGATCTGCTGCATACTGAGGGTGGTTTGAGTCTACTAATGAATCAATTGGCAATACTGGAACTGCTTCTTTGGCAAATGTACCGTCAGGTAATAGTATCTTTCTCCAGAATTGTCTATCCAAATCATTATCATAAACACCGAACCAAATATCACCGACTTCATAGTTTGATATGTCAGTACCATTACCAGAAGAAGTTATATCATGCGAAACACCATCAAGGTCATATTTAGAAATATAACAATCCTGAACAATAGCGTTCATATCGCTGATGTCTACAAGATGCATACGAGTTGTATTAGATGGATCATCGTCCCCATCTACATATGCAGTAGAAACGTGACTTGAATTAGAACCGAGTGCACCAATAACACCATTCCAGTTATGTTGCTGTGCCTGTTGCGACGTAACAATATTTTCTGGTGACCATTGGCCAGTAGGATAAATCCATGCATATTCTTCTTCATAGTCGTTAACATTAAAGTCACCGTGTGTAACAAGATTAGCATTTGCCCTAATGTCTACATATCTTGGAATAACTGTACCAGTATCGTAATATGCTTTAATATATGTGTTAGGAACGTCTTGTATTGATAACCACATAAGCAAATCTTCACCTGGATTTGCTAATTGTACAAACTTGGAAACATAAATTCCTTGTTGATTTTTAGGTAATGGAGCAGTATCATATATAACGTTGTTTTGTATAATCGTGCTCATTCTCTCTTTATTAAGAACTGGAGAAATATTAGCATTGGTTGACGAATATGTAGCAATATATGAAATAGGAGTATATTGATAACCAGAAGCAATTGTGTTTGCACCAATAAGTGTTACCTGTGTCTCAAGTACCACGTCTTCTTTATCAACTAATCCATCATATATATTATTAGTATCGGAATTAATAATTGCCTCAAATGCTATATTTGTTCCTGCTAACACCATTGGCGAGAAACTCGGTGTGAAAGAAGTAATGTCTTTAGTTCCAGAAAAACCTTGCATATCAATTTGTAATGTTCCAACCGAACCAGTGTCAAAAGCACATTTGTTTATTCTAAATTTAATATCCATATTCTGTTCAGCAGTCCAAGTCGTGTTGTTCTGCGAAGTAAACATAGAACCAAGATAAGGTTGTTCACCAATACGGTCACCACTAATAAGGTCATTTTCACCCAGTTCGGATATGAATACGTTATAATTCAATGAATCTGATATTAAAACAAAGCAATATTCAGTATTATTCATTAGATAAATTGGGTCAGCGAATTGGAATCTAGTATTTGCAGTTCCTGTTGCAGAAGTTGCTACTTCAGAAGGATACAACATTTTAGATGCCATAGGAATCGGTGATGGAGTAGGATAACCATTTTCCATAGGTCTAATTTCACAACGAACTGGACTACCTTCTGTGTCTTTTGACCAGAAGTAAACATCAATAGAATCAATAAATACACCGCCATCAGAGTTAGCAACTAGGAAAGATTCAGATACTGGATCGAACCATTCAGTTACCGATCTTGATTGATTGAAATTATTTGTACCACCACCACGTCTAACGGTTCTTGTTCCACCTTCAATTGTCCGATTTTCAGACAATGCTTCATTAACAGTTACGTTTTGAAGTGTGGAAAGTATTGTTTTTTCTCTTGTATGTAAATTACCTGCAGAAGTAAAGACGGCATTACCTTGAGTTGTCATATCGGCTGTAAAATAATCCGCAACCTGTAAAAGTTTAGAACCAGTCCTAAACCTAACTCCGTCTGGACCTTCAGATGGAATGGAGAATACACAATCGTCCAATCTTCCATATTCATCACTTATAACAGGGTCGCCCATCGTACCACCATCAGGTGTAATATAATTATCTACATCATCGCCATCAAACCTGAAATGTAACTGAGTAGTTGGTTTTAATTTGTGAGCAGAAATCGTTACTTCTTTAGGACGCATCCATTCGATAGCAGAAGTATCAATAATCAAATCACTCATTTCTGTTCTGATATCATTGGTTTGTATCCAACTTCTTTCACCAGATCTAATTTGCCCTGTTTGTTCTTGTTGCCCTTGGTCCCAAGAAGCTGCAGTTGTTTGAAGAGTTCTCCAAACTGTACGTTGTCTTGTTATACCTTGTCTTCGAGTACTAAAAGTGCCAGTATTCCATTGCCAATCGTTTTGACTAATGACTCTGGTCTCTGCAGGTGCTTCGTTTGATTGTCCACCAACGTCTACCCAACCATTCCAAGCAGTCTGCCAAGCATTCCACCTTGTTTGTGTTCCATAATCAACTCTTGCTTGGGTCACGGCATTATTATTTCCGTTTTGAACAATAACGTCTGGGGCATAAAGTTCTTCAAACCATGTGTCTGTAGAAGGGGAAAGGGTTACAAACCCAACCCATGACTTTCTTGCGAATGGATTCAAGTTAATTACTCGAGAAGCACTGTCCTGTGATATCCACCCTTCAACTACATTAAAATCTAATGTGTACGTTAAATTATTATTTCTCATCCCAGATGAAACTCCAGGTTCGAAGTCCAGTCCAGTCATTGTGAAAGGTGACAACAGAATACCTGCTTCTGGGTAAACAGAACAATAATATTCAGGATTTGATATATCACCAATTCCATGGTCAACGAATGCGTCTACTAATATTCCATTTTTATAACGTGGTAACCCAGCAGTGTCCACCACCTGCATTGCAGATGTAGATTGCTCTAGCAAATTCATTGCAGTATAATATTCTAGACTATGTAATCTTTCGTCTATGCCTCGAATATCATGCATTGTATAACGTTTGTTTTTAACATGCTTGACCTTAATATTCTTTGAATTGTATGTATAAGGCGGAACATATAATTCATAAAGAGTCATTTCATTATCTAATTCTGTAGAAAGAATTGGAAATTCTGAAGGGAATCCTTGCTTAATTGTAATTATACCATCGTCATCTATTGTTACTCTATCTCTACGTGGTAAATAAAATTCATGAGAAACTGATATATTAGATTGAGGTAATGGCAAATATGTACCAATTAAGTAATCTTCATCAGAAGTTCTGAAGTCTAAATGGTCTGCAAGTCTGTATACTTCCTTATTAATGTCTGCTTGGTATACACCAATATCAGAATAATTAACACCCGAATCAGTTCTTGAATTCACCGTAAAGTATGTTCCAGATGAAATAGCACTGAAAGTATTTACATTATATGTTACAGAATAAGTTCCAGGTTGCGAGGAATTGATTGTATCCGTCCAAGTTAATGTTGCGTCTTTATATGTAGTATCAGTATCACCAGATGCGAAGGTAAATGAATCGGTTACAGTTGTTGTATCAGGAGCAATTACTGAAACTATACTTTGAACACCATGAGGAATAGTTAATACTTCACCTGCAAGGGTGAACGTACCTGTCTGTTCAGAGTTTGTAATTGTTCTCCAAATAGCATCGGACATATACATGTCTGCCATTATATGAAGAACGTTTCCGTTTAAGTTGCCAGACATTGTTCCAGTTGATTGTTCTACTATTTCAATGGTCGCAAGGGTATTTCCTGATAAGTCCGCAGTCCAAGTATCACCAGAAGAAACAGTTCCGTTCTTAGGAATCATGCTTCCTGATGTTTCATTGTATATGTATAGAACACGTTCCCAATGTAAGTTAGTAAATGCAGAAGGAACTTGCATTAAACCACCAGTCATTGTTTGTTGATAGTTTCTTTGAGTTGAGAATGTTACCTGACCAGAAGTCACAGAAGAAGTTACTTCTGACAGTGGATATAACCATGGTAGATTAACACCCTTCTTAACAGCAACTCCTGTTGGAATATATAATTTAGCATAAACTGCAGGATCTGATTGTGAAACTATATATCGTGCAGGAGAAATAGCGTCCAACCCTTCATCATTTTCCAAATAAATCCTAAATGACGTTCCAATCATAGTCACGTGAGTAATACGTTTTGCAATGCCGATAGTGTCTGGAGTTGCAATTGCAGTTGTATAGTTTGAGTTTGTTACAAATATAACGTATTCTTTATGAAATACGTCAAACACACCTTGGAAATCATTCTCATCTTCAACTTCAAAGTATGGACCAAAGTCTGGAACAACATGGTCATTTGAAACTGCACGTGTAGAACGTGCCCTTTCTGCTTCAACTTCAACAGGAACTAATAGTTCGTGTTCGTAACCACTGATGTATGCTTTTGAAGGTTCTATTTTAACAGTGTATTTATCTGCGTTTGCATTATCTTTTAATTCTAAAGGAAATGGGTTTAGTGTATAGTTTCCCGATTCGTCAGCAGTACGTCTTGCTATCTCGTTTGAAAGTAATGAGTAATCTGTTGACTCGTATTTTGTGGTGACAGCACCTTGAGCAACATCCATCAACCACAACCATGTATTTGCTTCAGCAGAATCTGCTTCTTTTGTAAGAATTAATGATGTTTGATACCTGTCTGCACCAGGAGCATTCTGGTTATAGAAACCAGATGCAGGGTCTAATAGACTTGGGTCTGTCGTTGATGAAATTATTGACTCTTCAATGTCAAAACCAACTCTAGTGGTTGGAGTGGCAGAAGTATAGTCTAAGAAAATCGTTTGAGCAAGAACTGGAGTAAAGAAACCATCAATCCAATATATTCCATTACCAACCTTTGCTTCTAGTGCCTTTCCAACACCAACAATAGCACCTGCTTTGTGAGTAAGAGCTGCATCGTACCAAGTGTTGTCTAAACAATTTCCAGAACCGTCTACTCCACCATTACACACCGTATCATAGGTTTCTAAGTCTTCTGTTGAGGAGAATGAACCAGAAAGAATTCTGAAATAATAGACTGGTTGAGTTTGGTCGTCATGTAATTGTTCAATAATACCAACTGCATTAGATGTTTGACCATATACAACTCTGTTTAACCAAGTAGCATCAACAGCTGCAAGCTGCATGTAGTTTCTATGGTTAATTGATACTACACCACCTAATACGTTAGAACCGTTCTTCCATATGTGATCTGCACCAGAAGATACTTGATTTTGTAGTATTGATTGTGCTTGCGTTAACTCACGTGCCTGTACTGCACGACCAGGATTAAATAGTATCCTTAAGAATCTATTGTCTGCATCGTAATCATCGTAATATGGTGCTGTATTAAAGTTGTAACCCATTGTTTTAAATCCTATCCTATCCTACACAAATAAATCGTTAAAGGTGCTCCATATAGACCACCCAATAAAAGTCTATTACAGATTTAGAATTCAACTACAAGTTTCAAATCTTCAATCTGGTCAGATGCACGAGTAATCGCACGTCTATTCTCTAAATAGATTAACTGTCCAGAATCACCTTCCATCTGCGTATCAGCAGTGGCATATACAGAACCCTGAGCACGTGTACCACCGCCCGTCAGTTCTGGGTTACGAAGTAATCCGATTTGACGGAAGTCGTCATTTTCAGGGAAACCATCAGAAGTTTCTAATCGAACGTGAATTAGTCCGTGATGACATTTTGCGGTAAAGATTGCAAGTTCGTCACCAAAATCCATCTGCTCAGATCCCGCAAGTACTGCAGCACCTGTAATAACTGGCATCCAGTCATTCGTTGTTGAGTTAATAATGTCGTTCAATTCTAGTTTATACAAGAATTTCCAAACATAGTTGTCAGACGTACTGATGTCCTGTGCAACTAAACCTGCAGAGTCACCTGTTTTTCCAACAGGCTCTTCAGAGGCACCAGTCGGCAACCAAAGTCCACCAGTTGTTGCCGCACAAAGTGCACGTGAACTTGCTGTTCCACCGTCGTAAGTACCAGCAACGTAACATTTACCAGAAGCGGGTTCACCAACACATTGGTAAACACGATATTCTGAATTCATTACAATAGAATGGTATCCCGTTTTTGATACGAATGATCGTCCAGGCTCTGCAATGCCGACGATACCATTTGCGGTATCACCATCAAAGGCAAGTGCATCACCGTTTGCCCAGTCCACACGAGGTAGCACAGGGGAGATGTCATCGTTCTGGATACGTTTCGCACCAACGATATCCACCCAATATTGTGCTTCATCTTCGTCTAATGGATCTGGAAGTGTAAATTGACCTGAAGATTCATTGTTGCCTTGAGCATCGTCGGGCCATGCATCACTACGTCCGAATCCGAGGTATAGATAATTGTCAGTAGCCACGTTACCAGTTGTCTTAAACTGGTCAATGAATACCATCAAGTTTTGTGTTCTGAATTTGCTGGTTACAATAGCACCCATTTTTCTAACTCCTAAAGATTATATTAATTTTCAATTTTATTTCATCTAAAACTATTTATACTACTTATTTATAATAAACGACACAATTAAATGCTAGTCGGCCATATATTAGACTCATCAATCACTGTAGTATGGATATGATCACCAAGACCAGAACCCTGAGTGCTAATAATCCACTCACCACCACTTGCCAAAGACCCAGTATATGAAATTAAGTTGTGTCCGTCCACATCACTCGTTTGATTAGTCATATTATATGTTCCAGAACTGTATTCAATAGTCACATCGTGAGTATATAACGTTGCGTGAATAGTATCCCGTTGAGAGGTTGTAATACTTGTTCCTGAAACAAGTGATGCATATTGTGCAACAGTAATCCAATAATCATGTTGGTGGAAACCACCAGTCAATAAGAACTTGTGAATAGTTGTTCCAGTTCCAGGAATTTGGTTAAATTGATTCAAGGCATCACAAACAAACGAACCTTCGGTTCCAATATTAGGATTGAACTTCAATGTGTATCCGTGGTAGTGAGACAGTGCACCATTAGGGGAATCATAGAAAACTATTCCAGTGTTTACGTTCTGAGCATTAATTAAATCATTTGCTTGAGTAAGTGTTATTGGTTCACACATTCTACCTGAATATGTTCCTGCAGTATCAAGAGTACATCCAGTATATAGTAAGTGGTCATGCGTTCCTTCACCATCAATAAACGTTCCTTGAATCCAAATAATTGGGGCATAGTTTGCCTGTAGAACATTATTAATTTCGGTTTGTCGTGCATCAACATCTTCGACCACAGCAGTTGAAGTAGTTACTTCTGTCTCTTGAGTAGTTACTGGATTCCCGACAACAGTATTGTCTGTACCATCTGAATAATGAGTTACAGTTGTTATTGTTGTAACTACCGTTGTTGAAACCGTTGTGGTTGTTGTTACATTATCGGAATACACTGTAATTACAGTAGTGTCTCCAACATTCGGTGTATCGTTATAGGTAGTCGATACAGGATTTAATGGAACACTTGAGGTTGTAACAGTCGTTTGTGGTTGAGAAGTTAATACCTCTGGTGTAACAACAACTTGTGTTACATAAACAATACCACCAGTTTGTTGGGGTGTTGTTAGACCATCTGGATTCCAATAACATGTAAGGTTGTGCCAATGCAGACCTTCCGATGGGTTATGTACAGTAGAAGGATAATATTTTGAAGTGTCTTGATAAATATCTTCAATACCACCCCTAATCCAAGTTGTAGAACCATCACACCAGAACACGTTAGTTGTTTGATTATATTTTACTTTATAGTCGTGAAAGTGAGCACCCTCAATAGAATCATAAACCGTGACAAAATCAACATCATTATTAATAAGTTGCATTGCTTCTGATACTGATAATCCATCTGCATAGTCGATTTCATTATTCCACGCAAATGGACCAACAACAGTATTGTTATGGAAGTGTGGGTGAGTACCACCAGGATAAGGATAACCTGGAGATGCAAAGTCTGGTAAATCATTTGATAACAATACTTGATTAAACCCTAATATAGAAGTTTGATTAGAAACCAATGTCGTGTGCGCATGCGTTCTTGGTGATTCGGGTAAAAAGGTAGCTCCGTCAGATGAAGACCATTGTTCTTCATCTACTGCAACGAAAGCAAGAGTCAAGTCATCGTATGTTACTTTGACTCCGTGATAATGGTCTCCATTGGCAATTGAAGAATAAATCATTACTTCGTCAAGGTCGCCGTTAATTAAGTCTGTTGTTTGCTCATCCGTTAGTGCGTCAGCAAGTCTACCAGCATTGACACCGATTGTGTCTAATACAGTTCCGTTGAAGGCGTGTAGATGGTCTGGGTCATCTCCCTCAAAGTTATCCCAATCATGAGCAAGTGCTAAAGTAATATCAGGTGCAGTATATAATGGAGTACCATTCCAACCCAAGTTGGTTGTAATACCATCAACAGTTAATGTATGTTCGTGGTTCTTTAAAACCTCATCAATCTGTGTCCATTCACCAGTGCCCGACAGGTCTCTGAATTCTCCAACGTCTTGGGCCAGGAATTGTTGAGTGGTTGGGCTCCACAACACCTTAAATTTATGATAATGTAAATGCGTTCCACTGTTTGCTATAGAAGAGTATATAATAACTTCAGTAAGTAGATTGTTTGCAAGCAACTCTGCATCAAGTCTTGTTAATGGAGTTGCTAATCTGCCCGCATTGGCACCAAAAGTATCTAGAACTGAAGAATCAAAGTAATGAATATGTGTGTTTTCTCCATATTCATTTGCACCTAAAATATTAACAACTGGACTAGATGTTATTTGCGTGTACTGTGTATCATCTTCAGCAGGTGGTGCCCATGGTGTATCCGCACCAATATCATATGGTTGCCAAGTTTCTAATTCGGCATCATAATACCAACCAGCAGAAGAACCAAGTAGTGTTTGTGAATCAGTCAACCCTGACCATGCAGTATTAACCAAGTGTACATGAGATACTGGGTCGTTCCAAGTCCAGTCTGGCCAGAAAGCATCCCATTCGGTCATCTCAATATCAGAAACTTCTACCGTTTGGAATAAGTTAACTTCGTCATACGTTACTTTATACCCATGAACGTGACCAGTTTCTGATGAAGGAATCTGAGGTATTGAAGATGATATACCAGAAGAATCATATGCAGCATCTATTTTATAAATTGTTGTATTGTCTGGACCTGTGCCTTGGAAAGTATTAATTCCTAGACGAGTCGCAAGTAGTATTTCACCATCATTCGTTTCACCCAAAGTCAATACAGACTTATCCATAGTGGTTAAATTTACAATCTCTGTTACTGGATCCCAAACCGACAGTGGGGTTCTATCATAAGTTAAAGCAGATTGGTATCCAAGGAAATTCAAATCATCATGACCTTCAGGATTAGTCTGACCGATGACGAAGAATTCAGCAGTTGCTGAACTCCATATTACAGTAAACGTATGAGTATAAAATGCAGCGTGTGTAGTATCTGTTTGAACAGTTGTAACTGGTGAACCAGGATTTGCTTTTAAGTATGTGACTTGTGCACCAGTCAACGAGAATGTGTGTCCGTGGTCAGCAATTGGAGACCCACTTGTATTTGCTAATATATTAAAGTCTGCGGAGTTGCCGTCAAAGTTTTCAGTTAAACTATAAAGATGTCCAGTATCTCCTGCCCAAGATGAACTCCAATCACCGAATATATACTTACCATCCAATTCAGGAATAGAACCTCTATAAACAAATCCACCAAGGATTGATATTCCAGTTCCATGAGTATATTCATGTATTGGTGCCTTTAAGTCTGATAGATATGCTTGAGTTGTAGCATACCCAAGGTCTATTGCGATTTGGTCGATGATTGCTTGGTCTTCTTCGTAGTAATGATATGCTTCCATCACTCTCCAACCATAGTTACCACCTGCTTCAATAATGTTTATTTCTTCAAATTTGTTTTGTCCAACATCAGCACACCACAAATCTCCATTAATAGCGAAGGAGAACTTCCAAGGATTTCTAAGACCCATACAATATATTTCTGGGGCATAAGGTTCTTCGTCAATAGTTCCTGCTTTATAATTATGAGTTATAAATGGATTGTCTATAGGAATAGTATATGGTACGTTGTTAACTGTATCTTCAGTAACATCAATTCTTAAAATTGCACCTAAAAGGTTTGTTGGATTTTGAGCATTACCATAGTCACCGTGTCCACCGTGACCTGAACTAGCAGAAGTATCTCCTGCGTTACCACCATCTCCCATACCGATATAAAGATATCCATCTGGCCCAAATCTTAATTGACCACCGTTATGGTTCATGTCTGGTTGTGGAACAGTAAGTAAGTTTCTTTCTGTTGATAAATCAGTACATTCCAACCTATTTGTATCAGCAACAAATTCAGAAACAACTGTAGAAGATAAAGGATATCCAAATGAACCAGTACCACCACCTTGTTCGGTCATATATAATAGATAGAATTTACCGTTAGTAAGATAATCGGGGTGGAACGTTAATCCTAGTGCTCCTCGTTCATCATAATTACCGAATGGACCAATTCCAATTACGTGTTGCAATGACGTGAAGTCACAAAACGTTGTTTTTACTCCAGTGTTCTCGTTCATTAACTGGACGATGCCAGACTGATTGACGATACCCATCGTATCCGCTTGTACGTTTGCAGGGAATGGTTGCATCTCAACTATATCCGTGTCTACCGTTAATTCGTCAAGACCAATTAAGTCTCCAGTTCCACCAACACCTGGAACCTGTGCAATATGATTTGAGGAATACAATTCTACAAAGTCAACATTTGGGTTTAGTGTATCACTCCATAGTTGAGGATGATGAAAGGTGAATGATGGTTCACTCAAGAACGTTGCAACCGTTGCATCGTCTAGTGTATTAAATATGTTTAATGGTAAATTTGTGTTTCCAGCATAATCTAATCCACCAAGAACTGCTGCATCAAAGTGTAATTCTGGTTGGTAGTTATAACATATCCAAGTTGCAACTGGTGTATAAACAAATCCATGAGTTAAATCATTTCCTTGAAAATCAGTATGAGTTTCCCAATCAACATCATATGTGACGGCATATTCGTGATAGTGACCAGAAATTATGTCACCGTTTGCAGCAGTTGTCCCACCTTCTACAATACCATTCGCGTCTGTTTCTGGAACACCGTTCGTGTTATACCCTAGATTATCATAAAGGGTGACTGAAGAAATGTTTCCATCAATTAATTCTCTTGCTTGTTCTCTTGACAGAGGATCTGCAAGTCTTCCTCGTTGTACGTCAACCACTTGTCCTTTAACAAAGTGATGTTGATGTCCTGTTGCTTCTGGTAAGAATGCTGTTGTATGTGGGTTTGCACAAAATTCAGGAATTTCAAATGCCTGTCGGTCGATTAGTGCCCTTGCTTCCTCATGAGTTATTCCTCTAGCAGAAACTTCTACACCATGCCGATTTAGATTTTTAATTTCTGAATCGTCAAAGTAGTGTACATGGAATGCAGCAGAACCAACATCCATAATAGGAATTGCAAGTCCTTTTGTTAATACTGTTTCAACCAATGGTGCAAATCCATCTTCTTCTCCATGAGAGTGAATCCTATGACTTACTTCTTCATCGAATGCTCCAATATGAACTGAATCAATTACATCATTTGTCCTACCATAAATATTTTGAATGCGACCAGATTCTCTATTAGATTCAAAGTATTCATATGTTTTCTCAGGAGCATATTCTGACTCAGCAACATACGAATCAATATAATCAAGAGTTCTGCGCATTGCTTTGTATACACCAAGCTCCCAAAGGTCACAGGTAATCATACGACCATCTGTTACCCTTTCCAAGTTATCAACAATTGATAATTCAGTTCTTGAAGGTGGAAACTCCTCAATAGGAAGAACTCTAAGGTGATTGAGGAAGTCTAGTGTTGTATCTGCAGGAATTGCACCTAGTGCCAATCGTACATCAGCATTCAACCAAGAAACTGTATACAATTTATCTTCAAGTCTAGTACCAATTTGTCCACCGAACTTCTCAACGTTTACACTAAAGTGCTCAGAAGGAATTGTCCAATCTTCAGCAGGAATT
>Ga0315328_10000239_pt1 | contig 23205 bp, 30 predicted proteins | sample M120032315metaG_FD_203462 | JGI IMG/M metagenome (GOLD analysis project Ga0315328, IMG submission 203462) | Ammonia-oxidizing marine archaeal communities from Monterey Bay, California, United States - M1 200m 32315 | ecosystem: Environmental > Aquatic > Marine > Intertidal zone | place: USA... | reverse complement strand
CTACAAAAAAGGCTAAAAAGAATATATCCGATTCAGCAGATACCGGAATTATAATTGTGGATGATGATCTAACTGTTGACCGAGAAACAGAATTTGAAGAACGTCGTGCGTATCTTGAAGAAGCTCGCTCTCAAGAAGCAAGTTCCGATTAGAAATGCTTTTCACATACAATCTCGTGTCTAATTCATGAAAGCATTATGTATGATTACTGTTAAACCTGGCATGGTAGACAGAGTTGTTCAGATTTTAAGAAAAAAAAGAAAAATTTCAAAAGATATTATGATTGTCACAGGAAGAGCAGACATAGCAGTCATTTTGAATTCATCCATAGATGAAATCAACAATATTGTAATTGATTTAAAAAATGTGAAAGAGATTGTAAATACTGAAACGTTAATTGAAGTGGAGGTGGATTTAGGATGGTAAGAGCAGTAATACTTGTAAAATCCCCAAAAAAACTCATAGCTGCAAGATTAAGAAAAGTGGATAAAATTACGGAGTCTTTTCCGGTTAGTGGTCAATTTGATGCAGTGGCAGTTATTTCTGTTAAAGAATTATCTGAAATTAAAGATGTCACCACACAGATACAAAAAATTCCTGGTGTAGAAAGAACAGAAACAATGGTGGAAGTAAACCCGTAAAAGGCTATAAATGAAGATTTAGGCAAAATTATTGAAAAATATAAAAAATTTATTAAAAATTAGAGTGAGACGATTTTTTCTCAGATTTCTCAAGTTGTTTTTTCAACTCAAGATTTTCTTTGAGTAGTTTATCATTTGCTTCTTTTAGAAGGGAAAATGACTTTTCTCGGTTGTATAGTGGATGACCTGGAGGAAATACAGAAACATTTGTGTTCAATAAACCGTCGGCATATTGACGAAACATTTGATTAAAATCTTCGAGATTTGGCATCATGGATGCATTTCTCTGGTTAAATTGTTTACGAATTTCTTGAATTCCTGAAAAACCTGTTGGCGGGTTACTTTTAGGAGGATAACGTATTGAATTCTCATGTCCAGAATCCTCATCAATAGAATTGAGTGACATTTTTTTCTGATTAAAGAATCCAGTATCCATAATTGTATGCTTTTGAAACAATATTTTAGCATTCGTATAACAACTCCGTGCTCAAATTGTGAATAATCATCAATTTTTAGTCATATTCTTCTGATCGCAGATCCTTATAGCGATCATGAATTTGGATTGATCCATGCAACACAATAAAATGAAACGCTGTCTAAAATGTGAAAAAATAATACAAGATATTGAATTATACAAAATTGTGATGTATGTCGTCGAAGGACAATTTACAGAACATCATTATGAACATGTAGAATGTCCGGATAGATTTACCATCTAATCTGAATGGTAATAAACAGGGTATAATTCCCCAGTATCTCTACTATGATATTTCCATTCTACATCATTCCATATTTTTTTTGAAAATTCTTTTTGAACTGAGGGATGAATTCTAGTGTAAACATCCTCGCCTATCAAAATTTCCTGAGGTTTTGCTTTTCCTTGAATTTTTGCAGCTATATTCATCGTAGGACCTAAAATATCTACATGTGATTTCTCGGCATCAGAACCATATCTAATAATCATATTTGTCCCAAAATCAACTCCAATTTTAACAAATAAATCGGGATAATCATATTGGTTTAAAATTGGATTTATTCCTTCCTCAATAATTTTTATCATGGATTTTGCACAACTAACTGCATTATCTGCGGCAATTAAAGAACTAGTATGAACGAAATATCCAATAACGGCATCACCTACAAATTTTAACACAAATCCACCATGATGTTTAACTGCGAATGCCATTTCTTGTGCAAAGGAGCTAATTATTATGGCAACTTTTTCTTCAGGGAGGGTTAAGGTGATATCCGTAGATCCTACCAAGTCCACATACATGACCACCATCGATTGTTTTTCATGAACATGTTTTCTAAGATATGTATCGGATCTATCAACAGTTGCAGCATACTCGATTCCTTTTTTTAATGAACTCCACATTCTTTTTTGTGTTTCTTGAATCATAGTATCATGATCCATTACTTTTTCAGGACTTTTTCCAAGCATCATGTCTACAACACTGCCTTTTTGACTAGTATCTTCTTGTTTTGAATCATTAGCAGGCAATATTGAGTTTTCTTTATCTGACATTATCACATTATTAAAAAATTACTGTGTTTTATTCTTTTTTTATGAAAATATACGGCGTTTCAAATTTTTGATCCATTGTCCAGTATGTTGGAAGGGAAATTGTAGACATTATGCTTAATTTGAATTTTTTGAGCAATGACCCCCAACCAAAATCTGTTGTATCTCTCGAGAATTCTCTATGAGAATGGCTTCCAGTTAATACAAATGCAGAATTGGAAATATGAGCAAGTTCTAGCGCATTTTTAATTACAGATTCTGCCAAAACTTCTCCAATTTCAGGAACTCCACCTATAACAAAAATAGATTTTTTTGATGGAATCTTTTGAAAATCATAAATTGTTGCATCAGAACAAATAGGATTGAAATTAATTCCTGTCTTTGTAGCCACGGTTTCTTGCATGCTTACTAAATTTTCATCAATTTCTATTGAAATTGAATCCATTCCAAAAACTTTTCCACAATATGCAATTCGTCCATCACCGGAACCAATATCAATGATTTGCTCAAAACCAAGATTTCGTGCTTTACAAACCAAGCCCCATGCAGACAACATCCATGTGGGATAAAATGGCGCATAACTTGCATCATGTTTGATACTATCTATCCAGAAATTATTCAAATCCCCTTCAAAAATTGTATATGTATCATCAAAAATTTTCTCCGAGATTTGATTTGAATAAATTGGATTTACTTCTAGAAATTTATGTAGTAATGAAAGATGATTATCCTCCATTTGAATAAAATCATTTGGAAAATTCGGTAAAATTTCAGTTGTGTGGCTATTACCTTTGTATATTTTTACAAATTCATGTTTCAATGTACATACATTCTCAAAATATATTTCCATAAATGATTACAATTTAAGGAAGTAATTAAAGGAAATAATATGAGAATAGGTAATCCAACAAATAATGAGTTTCTTTTAGAATTAAATAAAATCAATGAAAAAATTCAAGACGAATTTCTAAAAAAAGTCATGTATGAAACTAGAAGTGTTGACTGTGATGTGATGTTGGGAGACAGTACTACCAAAAATGTAAAAACATTTGATATTAAAAACATGGAGACATTTTTTGGACGTTTTGATTCTAATTTGTCAGGGTGGAATTCTCAAGGAGTGACATATTCAGCAGATGAAGATTTAAGACGAATATTCACAAAATCGGAGTTTAGAATTGGAGATTATATTTTATCATTACACGTATCATTACAATATCATGTTTTATTATACTATAAGCCAATGCAAAAAGTAATTGAATTGCAAAAAGAACTTGCAAAATTAATCGACAATAATAAAAATTCTGAATCAAAATATGAAGATGAAGGAGATAGATTAATTATTGAAAAGTTAAATGAACTAGGGTTTAAAGATATGCCAAAACAAGAATTATTTGAATTGTTTTATAATGATGAGAAATTGGCAGAAAAAATTAAAAAAATGATTGATGATTCACAGCAGGAAGTAGTGGATATCCAAGGTAAGAAGAATCAACTGTTCAAAGAATTAGATAATCTATTGTTAGAAACATTTCATACAACCTCTGTCAAGATTGATGAACAAAAATTGGTCAATGGTGAAGAAGGATGTCTTTGCAATATTGATTTAGAGTATATCAACAATGGTGCAAAACAAGGATTAATTGATGCGTCAATCATTAGTGAAGAAATTAAATCACAAATGAAGCAAGAGGTTAGAAATATTCTTGACATAATTTCAGAAAATAATTCTTAATCAAGGGTACAGAAGCATGATGCCTCGGGGAATGTACCACTTGACTAATGTTTTACGTCTTGATCGCACATATATAGGAATTATGTAATTTCTAGGCACAGATTTTAAAACTATTCATTTTCATACAATTTAATTATGTACTGAATGTGCAACAATTCCATGACAGTAACGTATGAAGATGTAGTGAAAGCAAAAAAAACTCAAAGCAAAGTAATTCGAAAAACAAATTTAGAATTTTCGGAAACCTTTAGTAAAATTTGTGGAGCAAATGTATATCTCAAAAATGAATATGAGCAAAAAACAGGCTCATTTAAAATCCGTGGGGCATATTCTAAAATTAGATCACTGACAGAGGATGAAAAAAGTAAAGGAGTCGTTGCGGCATCTGCAGGAAATCATTCACAAGGAGTTGCATTTGCATCACATATTGAGAATATACCATGTACGATTGTGATGCCAAAAACTGCATCGCCTGCCAAAGTATCAGCCACTAAAGGCTATGGGGCCAAAGTAATTCTGGAAGGTATGACATATGACGAGTCATGGGCACATGCTCAAAAAATATCCGCTGAAACAAATGCAACAATAATCCATGCATTCGACGATTCACATGTGATTGCAGGTCAAGGAGTAATTGGTTTAGAAATAATGGAGCAACTGCCAGAAGTAGATGAAATTTATGTTCCAATTGGAGGAGGCGGATTAATTGCAGGAATTATTATTGCCGTAAAAGAAAAATATCCAAAAGTGAAGATAATTGGAGTAGAATCCAGCGCATATCCTGCAATGAAAAAATCATTAGATAATAATTCATTAGAAACGGTAACAGGATCAACTACTATTGCAGATGGCATATCAGTTAAAACTCCTGGAAAACTAACTTTTGAAATTATTAAGGAAAAAATTGATAAAATTGTTACAGTAGATGATACAGACATAATTAATGCAATGTTTTTGTTAATGGAACGTTCTAAAGCAGTAGTTGAACCTGCAGGAGCTGTCGCACTTGCATATATTCTAAAACATAAATCAGAATCTGGAAAGAATATTGTTCCAATATTATGCGGAGGTAACATCGACATGTATCTTTTAGGCCAAATTGTATCTAAAGGATTATCAGGTATGGGCAGAATGTTAAAGATTTCAGTACTCTTGAAAGATAAACCAGGAGCATTAAAAGAATTGGTAGATGAAATATCTTCAATTAATGTAAATATTGTAGAAGTAATTCATGATAGATTAAGTACAGAGGTCAGTGCAGGTTCGGCAGGAGTTACAATCAGTCTTGAAACCGAGGATCAAAATCAATCAAATGAATTGATTAATCATTTACAAGAAAAAAATATCAAATTCCAAGTTATGTCTTAATGGAATTTCTTTTTGACGAATTTGGATAAACCTAATTTCTTCAACTCTTCAGATTCTTTTAGAACTGAAGTGTATTGATCAAATTTATGTTTCTTTAATTTGGTTTTTATTTCGGGAAACGAATTTCCAAGAATTTTTAATGCATAAATTCCTGCATTTGATGCTTTGTTAATGCCAACAGCTACCACAGGAGAACCAGTTGGCATTTCTGAAATTGACAAAAGAGAATCTAACCCCCCAAATGCAGAATATTTATTCTTGTCAGATTTTTTTATTTGTTTATCATTATACACCATAATTGGAACACCTATGACAGGAATTGTGGTGTGTGAAGCAATCATTCCAGGAAGATGTGCCGCCCCCCCTGCGCCTGCAATTATAACTTTGAAGTTACTTTTTTCAGCATGTTTTGCATATTCGTCTAGTCTTTCAGGAGTGCGATGTGCAGAGATTATTTGATCTTCATGTGAAATTGAAAAAGAATCTAAAATTTCTGCAGCACCATGCATAATTCTACTGTCAGAACTAGAACCCATAATTATTCCAACCAGCGGCTTTTTTGATTTCAATATTTTTTCAAGCTTTCAGCTGTTTTTAAACAATTTCAATGGAAATTTTTCGCCAAACTATTATGTATTACAAAATTTGTTTGTCGTTATGAGTAAAGTTCTTGGGATAATAGGGGGAGGACAATTAGGCATGATGCTTACGGAAGCTGCTCAAAATATGAAAGACGAAATATCGAAGATCATAGTATTAGACCCTACAGAAAATTGTCCCGCATCAAAAGTTGGGGCAGTACAAATCATAGCAGATTTCAAAGATGAGAAGGCAATAGAAAAACTGTCAGAATTATCCGATATTATAACATATGAAATTGAATCTGGAAATAGCGAAGTATTAAAAAGATTAGAAGAAAATACAGAAATTAATCCTTCACCAACCACATTAAAAATAATTCAAGACAAATTACTACAAAAACAGTTTTTGCAAAAAAACGATATCCCTGTAGCAGACTTTGCAATAATTGAGAATAAAGAAGAACTGAGCCAAATAATCGACAAGATGGGGCTTCCATTGATATTAAAAATAAGAAAAGATGCATACGATGGACGAGGAAATTATAAGATTAATTCAAAATCAGAAATTGACAATGCATTAGATTTATTTTCAGGGAAATCACTCATGGTAGAAAAATTCATAAAATTTGAAAAAGAAGTCTCAGTCATAGCTGCAAGAAATACTAAAGGTGAAATTTCAACATATCCAATTGTAGAAAATATTCATGAAAATAATATACTAAAAATGACAATTGCCCCAGGTCGTGTTTCAGAGAATGTAAAAAACCAAGCGGAAAAGGTAGCTAAAAAAACCATGGAAGTATTACATGGCGCCGGCGTTTTTGGAATTGAAATGTTTGTTACATCAGATGATGAAATTTTGATTAATGAGATTGCACCTAGAGTGCATAATTCTGGACATCACACGTTACAATCTAGCAATACATCACAATTTGAACAACATCTAAGAGCAATTTTAGGGATGGATTTAGGAGATGTATCGATTAAATCCCCAACCATCATGTATAATATTCTAGGCCCCGTAACATTTCAAGGTGAATATAATGTGTTATGCCCTAAAAGAAATAATATTTTTTTAAAAATGTATGGAAAACTAGAATCCAAGCCTCAAAGAAAAATTGGACATATCAACATCGTAGACAAAGACAATTTAGGTATGGATGAATTGTTAACCCAAATTAAAGATTTAAAGAAGAATTTAGTTATTGAGCCAAAACAAACCTAGTACTAATTTCAAAAGTTATCAAAATAGTTTATTAATACTTAATTTCAAAAATTAGCATGGCACTGAAAGCATCTTTAGTAATTACTGGAATTGCCATAGGATTGCTAGTATTGTATGGTGCAGATGTTCTAGCCAGTATAAACATGGATGGGGAGATTGGTGAAAAAAGTGACGGATTTCTACCACTTAACGATATGCAAAGAGGTATGGGCTTGGGTGGTCCCGCAATAATTTTGCCAATAATTGCATTTTTCATATCTTTGAAAGAATCATCAAAAGGTTTAGGAGGCATGATCATAATTTCAGGTCTTTTAATCTTAATTGGAGGTCTAGCGATGGTTGGAACTCCGGCTCCAGAAGGCGTAGAGAGAAATCCCATAATGTTATTCGCTCCAGCAATTTTCCAAATTGCATTAGGTGCAATAAAGATAAAGAAGTCATCAAATTAGAATTTCACATGCCAAAATGTGAAAAATGTGGACAAGACACTAGCAAAGGTTATGACTGCGAACATACAGAATTTGAAGAGTATTGTAAGGAATGTTATACAGAACTTCACTACTACATAACTGAGAAAAAAGAAAATGAATGAACTACAAGTATTAATTCAATGGATATCTGATTTACTTTCAGAATATTTGTACACAGGAGTTTTTGTTGCGGCATTAATTGAAACGATAATTCCTCCAATTCCTACAATGGCAGTATTTCCCACGGCAGGGTTTATCGCCTCACAAAATGGATTAAGCGTAGCAGAAGCAGTTCTATTAGGTATTGTAGGAGGATTGGGAGCATCAATTGGTTCAACAGTTATTTATTTAATTGCATTAAAGTTAGGCAGAACTGCATTATTGAAATATCTTAGTAGGGTAAGAGTTTCAGAAAAAAAATTAGATAGAGTAGAAAGATGGTTTGAAAAATATGGTGATAAAGCAGTATTGTTTGGAAGAATGGTCCCAGTATTTAGAGAAATGATTTCAATTCCAGCAGGATTATTAAAAATGAATGTGAAGAAGTTTTTGGCGTATACCATTCTAGGTTCATGTGGATGGGGAATTACAATGGTTTTGGTTGGATATTTCTTTGGTTTAACTGCATTTGAGATGATCATTTAGTATAACATAAGTTAAAAAATAGAAATAATTAGTAAGTGATATGAAAGCAATAATTTTGGCAGGAGGAAGAGGGAAAAGATTACGTCCAATAACAGACAAAATTCCAAAACCATTAATTCTAATAAATAACATACCATTAATTGAGCGAACTATAAGATACCTAAAAAAATATGGGATTACTGAAATTATTATTTCAAGTGGCTACAAATCAAATCAAATAGAGAAATTTCTTCAAAAAAAGAAAAATTTTGGGTGTAACATAATGTTCTCAATTGAAAAAACACCATTAGGTACTGGAGGTGCAATCAAAAAAGCCCTTGTCAATGTAGATGATGAATCATTTTTGGTATTAAATGGAGACATTGTAACAAATATTGATCTTCGTAAAATTCTAAAAAAACCAAATACAATTGCATCAAACGAATTAAAAACAAAATTTGGTACAATGAATATTAAAAATAATAAAATTTTAAAATTTAATGAAAAAATGGATGTGACAAATGTATGGATGAATCCCGGAATATATCATCTTTCAAGAAATATAGAAAAAATAATTCCAAAAAAAGGAAGTTTAGAAGGAATAGTTTTTCCAAAAATGGCTAAAAAAAAGATATTGGAAACTGTAAAATTTAAAAATGCATTGTGGTTTTCTATAGATTCTCATAAAGATATCGAAGAATGCTCAAAAGAAATAAAATCAAAAAGATATGCCAGATATTTCAAGTATTGAAATGAGAAGATTATCATATAGTTTAGGTTCATTGTTGCCAATTAAGGAAGTTTTAGATTGCTCTCAAAAATTAAACAACATAAAACCAGAAGCGATGTGGATTCCAGAGACATGGGGGATGGAAAATTTTTCTATGTTAAGTTTAGTATCAAAATATAACGAGTTTTCAAAAATCGGGTCATCAATAATTAACATCTATTCTAGAAGTCCAAGTTTAATTGCAATGGGTGCTGCAACCATAGACACAATATCAAATGGTCGATTAATACTAGGATTGGGAACAAGTAGCCTGCCAATTATTGAAGATTTCCATGGTCAATCTTTCGAATCACCAATACAAAGAATGAAAGAATGTGTTGAAATAATTCGGCTAGCATTAAGTGGTAAAAAAATAAATTATTCGGGCATGATTTTTTCTTTAAAAGATTTTTCATTATTAGTAAGTCCTGTTAGGAAAGAAATTCCAATTTATCTTGCAGCGATTAATAGAAAAATGGTGGAGTTAACATGGGATATTGCTGACGGAGTTATATTTTATTTAAGACCACAAGATGAAATGAAAAAAACAATTGCAGATATGCAAAAAATAAGAAAAATTGATACCAGTTTGCAGATAATTACTTGCATTGATCATGATTATGAAAAAGCAACAAATCGTGCAAAAAAGACGCTTAGTTTTTACATTGCAGTAGGTAGAATATATCGTGAATTTTTACATTCAAATGGATATTCTGAAGAAACAGAAATCATCTACGAGGAATATAAAAAAACTGGATTAGAAAATTTAGAAAAATTTGTCCCAGATAAAATGGTGGATGATTTATGTATTGCAGGCACGCCAGACATAGCAATAAAAAAATTAAACACTTTTCATAGTATTGGAATAGATATGCCAATTATTCAGTTTAATCCAATCGGAGATGTCAAAGAATCATTTCAATTATTAACAAATACATTTTCTGGAGAATTAAATGAATAAAGTAGCCATAGTTGGAACTGGTCAAACAAAATTCTCAAAAGAAGACGGAGATATAGAAAAATTACTTTTTGAATCTGCAAATATTTGTATTCAATCAACAAAAAACTGTGTTCCAAATGATATCGACGGAGTCTTAGTTTCTACAAATGATAATTCAAAATACATGGGGGCTATTTTGTCAGAGATGATGGGAATTCAACCAAGAATATCTCATTCCATAGAACATCTTTGCAGTTCAGGTACAAATGCAATAATTTCTGCATATTCATATATTTCATCAGGGTTGTCTGATGTTGTACTGGTATCAGGAGTAGAGTCAGCAACTAATCCAGGACAAGTTTTAGAATGGGATAAATCAAGAGGAAACTTCGAACATCCAATCTATTGGGCATCAATGCTTACCAAATCACATAAGAGAAAATTCCATACCACTGAAGAGGAATTAGCAATAGTTTCTGCAAAAAACTACAAACATGCAATGGATAATCCTTCAGCATATAGTAATGAACCAAGAACAATATCTGAAGTAATGAATTCTAAACAAATTACAGATGATCTTAGAATTTTGGATTGTTCACGTTCATGTTCAGGAAGTTCATCAATAATATTAGCATCAGAGGAAAAAGCTAAAAAAATTACCGAACAACCAATTTGGATTACAGGCATAGGACAAAAAACTACATCTGCTAGTTTTACAAAAAATATTCTTGAAGAAATTAAAAGTACACGAATTGCTGCAGATGCCGCATATAAAATGGCAAATATTGAAGCAAAACAGATTGATGTAGCTGAAGTACACGATGCGTTTTCGGTTTGTGAATTAATGGCAATATCTGAATTAAGAATTACGTCTAATGAGAAAAGTGGAGAATTTGTTAGAAATTTATTCAATACAGAAAATAGGATGATAAACCCTCGTGGAGGATTAATTGGAGCAGGACACCCATTAGGCGCAACAGGCATATCTCAAACGATAGAGATATCAAATCAACTTCAAGGAAAATCAGAAAAACGTCAGATTCCAAATACACGAACAGGTCTAATTCACAACATGTCTGCCGCAGGAACCTCAAGTTCAGTCATGGTATTAAAAAATTGACATTTTTTGAAGATCAATTAGAACAAGGTATTTTTCAGATAGGTTATTGTAAAAATTGTAACAATACAATATGGCCTCCAAAAGAGATTTGTCAAATGTGTCATGGAGAAATAAATTGGAAAGAATCAATGAATGTTGGAAAAATAGTCGAATTTTCAAAGAAAGATTCTATGTATTTTGGATTAATTGAAATTGATGATAAAATCAGGATTCTAGGAAATATTTCATGTTCTTCTGAACCTAAGATTGGTCAATCAGTGAAAATGAAGGTATCATTTCACAATAAACCCCATTATTCATTTATTGTTGAAAACAATTAGTAATTGGTCATTACAGAATAACCTGTATTACTATATGACATAAAATGGAGTAAAATGTATGAAATCAAGTTTAAAGATTATAACTAAAACTAAATCCCTTAATTTTAAAAAAATTGCTCAAACTAGAAGACAAAGAGGATATAATTGGGAAGATACACTAGTTAAACGATTCAATAAGTTAGAAAATTGGAAAGCATTTAGACTTGGGTCTCCTAGCGTGGCATTACCTGATATTTTATGTGTCAATAACAAAAACAGCATAATATTCACGATTGAAGCAAAATCTGGAACAGGTACAACATTAACAGTTCCATTTGATCAAATAATCAGATGCCTAAATTGGACAAATAATTTTACAGTGTATAAAACAAGAAGAGTAATACTTGCATTCAAATTTCTATCAAAAAAGAGAATTGGAACAGGTTTGTATGAAAAAAGAGAATTAAGAGAGTTTTACAAAGTATGGAATGAAAAAAAAGATCCGACAGATATGGTGTGCAGGTATGATGGGTCCACATATGCGTTAATTCAAGGTAAAAAAAAGAAAGAAAATTTAAAGGATTACGAAATGCCATTCAAATCCAGACATCGGAAAATAACTAGCAATGTAAATTAGCACTATATGTCAAATTTATCATCTTTGTTTATTAATGACATATTAGAGAAAAAATTATGAGTTTTTCAGATTTTATTGACGAACGTATGCTAATCAGTAAAAATGTACTAGGCACAAAAGAAATGAAAATAAAAGTAATGGAGGTGTCAGATGAAACTACACCTTTACAATGGAAATTTGGGGATAGAGTCAAAGTGACTAAAATTATAATTACAATAAAACACCTTGAAACACAAAAAATTGAAGAAGGGGAATTAGATATAGAGGAAGTGGAGAAGGCATTGGTAAAGGATAGACACTATACATCAACAAACAGATGGGTTCCTACAAAAGAGATTAAAAATGGATATGTAATAAATTCAAGACACACTACACTGATCAGTGATGCACATGCACTTGATATGATAGTTTTCTAATCGTCAGAAACTTATAAGAACCTACTTTTTGAACAAAATTTATGATAACAAAGGATATTTCAGTAGACGGTGCAGAATACAAGTTAACTTTAACGGATCAAGTATTAAATCAAGTGGATAATCTTAAAGCATTGTATGCAACAGCTGCAGAAGACCCAGAAAGTTTTGAGCAAGTAAGTTCAGAAATTTCTGCTGCAATTAATAACATAGCAGAATCAGTATCACCTGAAGTTTCAGATGGGCACTTAGACGGATTAATTCAAGAAGTTTTCAAAGCTGTTGAAGACAAAAAATCAGAAGTCGATAAACAACTAAAAGATAGAGATTCTAAAATTTCAAAAAAGAAGAAATAACTATTTCAGGTCTTTTACAAGTTCATTAATCTTAAAGATCATGTTGTCATTGTGAAAAGAATTCATGATAGAATTTCTAATATGTTTAATCCGTAACGGATCCTCAGAGTAAATTTCTTTGATTTTTTCAAGTTCGCCGATAAAATAGTAATTATCAAAATAATTTTGTATTTTTTTTGTCAATTTTGAGAACTCAGGATTTTCATCTGAAAACTCTTCAGATTTCCGAAGTAAAACTCGAAATAATCCATTAATTTTTGTCAATTCCACATCTAATGTAAAAAAATCTTCTTTAGAATCTCCTAAATTTTTAATTATATCATAACTACCTAGAATTTTCATCATGAGATCATAAAAATATTCATTAACTTTAACCATATAGAACACAAGTAAAAATTAGTTCTAAATCTTTACTTTGTAAATATTATGAAAATATGTAGTGAAGATTATCAATCCAGCCTTTAAATTAGTAGCAAAATAATGTTAGAAACATGCTTCAACGAGCCAAACTAGCATGTATAAATCCAAAATGTGGAAAAACATATCCAATAAGATCACTAGCCATAAAATGTGATTCATGTAATTCTCTACTGGATGCCAAATACGAAGATAAGCCAAATTCAAATTTAAAAGATATATTTTATGAAAGAAGAAATCCACAAGGAAGTATTTACAATGAAAGTGGAGTTTGGAGATTTAGAGAATTACTAAATTTTTGTGAAATTGAAACAGAAGATATTGAACAATGTTCAAAATATTTGGTTTCATTAGATGGATCTGAAGGAAGACAATCAAAACCATATCATATGGGAAAAGTTGCAGAATTTGTTGGAATCGGTAATGAAGATGTAGTATTCCAGCCAGAAGGATACAATCCAAGTGGTTCCTTCAAAGATAACGGAATGGCCGCTGCAGTTACACATGGAAAAATGATGGGTGCAAAAAAAATTATTTGCGCCTCAACAGGAAATACATCTGCATCTGCAGGAATGTTTGCTGCAAATGAAAATATGGAATGTGATGTATATATTCCAGATGGACAAATTGCTCCAGGAAAATTAAGTCAGGCATATCAATTTGGAACTCAAATGGTCAAAGTTAATGGAAATTTTGACGATGCATTTACAAAATCATTACAAGCTGCAGAAGAACCTGGAAGTTACACCGTAAATTCAGTAAACCCATTTAGAATAGAGGGGCAAAAGACAATTCCTTTTAGAGCACTTGAGGCATTAAATTGGGAAGTTCCAGATTGGCTTGTTTATCCAGGAGGGGCATTAGGAAATATATCCAGTTGTGGAAAAGCATTGATGGAATTATACGAATGGGGATGGATTAAAAAAATTCCACATATCGCAGTAATTAATGCAAGTGGTGCAAATACACTATATCAATTATTTAACGGGATATTTGGTGAAGAGAAATTAAGATGGAATGGCGGTGTACCTAATTTTGAATTAATTGATGAATTTTATAATAAGATGATTGATGATGAAAATCTAAAACCAAAAACTAAAGCAACAGCCATACAAATTGGCAAACCTGCAAACATTACAAAAGGATTACGTGCTTTAGACTTCACAGAGGGAGTAGTTGAAGAGGTGACAGATACAGAAATGCTTGATGGCATGTCAGTGGTAGGATTAAATGGCTTTGATTGTGAGATGGCATCAGGAGCATCAGTGGCAGGTATTAAAAAATTAAGAGATAAAGGAATTATTAAAAAAGACGACAAGGTTGTTGGGATTTTAACAGGACGTCAAAAAGAACCACTACTTCCAATCGATTATCATAATAATCCTGCAAACAGATTTGCAAGACCGCCTAAAGACTAGGCTCAGATTGATAAAAAATCAATTTTACTCAATCTTAAGGCTTTAATACAAACCAATTACAAATTAGATTAATCTGAAATGTGGTGTAACTACAATAAATGATGTGCAGTGAATGTTTTAATAAAATAAAATTAATAGAGGTTCTCCGATGCAATTAGAATTTGAGATTCCATTACTAGTAGTTTTAATTGGACTTTCGGGATTCTTTAGTGGATTAGAAGTTGCACTAGTAGGAGTTAGAATGGCAAAAGTTGAACAGATGGTGAAGGATAAAGTGAAAGGTTCCACATCATTGTTGAAGCTTAAGAAAAATCCTAGTCGAATGATGGCTAGTGTTAATTTAGGAAACAATTTGGTAAATGTAGCTTCAACTGCAATTGCAACAGATATCGCACTGAAGATATTTGGGAATGATGGATTAGCTATTGTAATTGGGATAATGACATTCCTAATACTTGTTTTTGGAGAAATAACGCCAAAAACGTATTGTAATGCGAATGCCCCAAAAATTGCGGCCAGATATAGCAGAATATTATTGGCATTTAGTTATGCGTTTTATCCAATTGTTAGAATGCTAGAGGCCATAACTAAAGGAATTATTAAAATGACGGGAAGTAGTGATAACCCACCAGGCATAACAGAAGAAGAAATTAAAGGAGTTATTGATCAAGGATTAAAAGACAAAGCTATAGAAAAACAAGAAAGTGAATTAGTACATAGTGCATTAAATTTTGATGACATAGTAATTCGTTCAGTTATGACACCACGAACAAAAATGTTTACGCTAAATTCTAAGAAAATACTTTTCGAGGCATTACCTGAAATTAATAATAGTGGATTTTCAAGAATTCCAGTTTATTCGGAAAATAGGGACAATATTATTGGAATTGTTCATGTACGAGATGTTTTGAAATCATTGGAACATGATGAAAAAGTAATATCTTTGGAGAGTATAATGCGAGAGCCAATTTTTGTGTCACAAGAGAAAATGGTGAGCGATTTACTAAAAGAAATGCAAGGAAGACAAACACACATGGCAATCGTAGTAGACGAATTTGGAGGAGTTGAAGGATGTGTGACATTGGAAGATTTGCTAGAAGAGATTGTAGGTGAAATTCATGATGAGAAAGATACGGTTGAAGAGATATTCCAGAGTGAAGGAAATGATGCAATATTGACTGACGGAGATATAGAAATTGATAAAATTAATGAGATTTTTAAAACCAGCATACCAGAAGGCGATGATTATTCAAGATTAAATGGATTATTACATGAAAAATTACACGACATACCGAAAGAAGGAGATAAAATTGAAATTGACTCACTAAGAATTATAGTAGAAAAAGTTTCAAAGAATAAACCAGACAAAATCCGAATAGAGAAAATTAAATAATTATTTCTTAGAGAAATTAGATTCTAGAAGTCTTTTTTTCTCAGACATATTAAATAATTTTTCAGTGTGCTTTACAGCATCCTCATATGATTTTTCAAATAACATTGCTTGTAACAACATGTGATTCTCAGGAATGACAATACCAGTTTGATCATCAGAATACATTATTTGTATGGTGTCATCAATTTTTTGTGTCATGTTTGCATGTATGTGAATCATGTTTGTATCCTTAAAACTAAAATTTAATTTTTCAGCAAAATCTCTAATATCTTTTGTTCCTTTTGCACTCCATAATGTCGCAATACCATATTCATTTTTGAAAATATCATGTATTTCATCTATTGAAGGAGTATTTCCATTGAATCTAATATCCATTATGTGCAAATGCATTTGTCTAGTAGGTACTTTAATAGCACGTACAAACAATGGAGCATCTTTTCCAAAATAAGATTTTACATCTTCACCATGATGAGGGCTTTGTGTTAATTCAATGGTATCAGTTACGGTTTCATCTATTTGTTCAATATCAGCCCATCGTCTAACAAGTGTAACATCGAATCTTTTAATTGAATTTTCGAAATTTTTCCGCAATGGCTCCAATATACGACCCATTCCTGTAACATTGCAGCTACCTTGCATAACATGTTTTTGTCCAATCGCATCATCATAATTCACTTTAGAATTAAATAATAAATTGGAAACAGATTTTTCACCATCAATTGTTTCACCCCCTTGATAAATTGATAAGATATCTCGAGGTTCATAAAATAATTTTTTATTTTTAAATCCCTGCCCACCAGGGGAAGCATCGATTACTAGATCAGATTCATCCAATGCAGATTCGATATTTCCAGATATGGCAAAATTAGAAAAAGCATTTTGATTCTTTTCTGGAACATATACCTTGAAGCCTTTTTCTATCGCATCACTAACTTTTGAATCTGGAGAGTATTTACCAACCCCAACTACCTCGATTTCAGGATCATCTTTAATGAACTGAATTATACGGCTACCAATGGAACCATAACCATTGACAAAGACTTTCTTCATCAAGATTTGATAGAGAATCCAGTCTTTTATAATTAACCTAAGGATTAAATCTCATGATTTAGGCATTTTTGTGTGGTAAGAAAAGATTTAGACGATGATTTTACATTTTCCATTGAAGGCAAAGACTACACAATTTCAGAAAAGAAGAAGGGGAACAAAGATGAACAAAAGCAAACTTTACACGCCCCATCCTTAACAATTGGTGCAATTATCTCTGTAATTTGTATTGCAATAATATTTTTTGGAATTGAGAGTGTTTCAGAACAATCAGAACCATTAATTGAAAAACAATTGATTGAAGAACCAAAAAAACCAGTATCAATTACAAGTGGAACATTTTTTGATAATGGATCACCTATACTAGGAGACCCAAATGCAACAATTACGTTGATTGAGTTTGGAGATTATCAATGTCATTTTTGTAATGTGTATTATCAAAATACAGAACATGCAATTTATGAAAATTATGTTATGACAGGAAAAATTAATGTCATTTTTAAAGACTACACCATAATAGGACCAGATTCTACAATTGCCGCACTAGGTGCACATTGTGCAGGAGAACAAGGGAAATTTTGGGAATATCACAATACATTATATGACAATTGGGGTGGAGAGAATAACGGATGGGCAGGACAAAAGAACATTTTTAGATTTGCAGAAAAAATTGAATTGAATATGGATGAATTCATTGAATGTAATATTGACAAACGATATGAACAAAAAATTTCTAAAAGCAGCAATGATGCAAGAAATTTAGGAGTGACAGGAACGCCTGCATTTTATGTTATTTCTGCAAACAGTCAACAGGTTGAATTCATTTCTGGAGCACAGCCATATGCAGTATTTGAAAAAATCTTCAACTCCATGCTTGAAAATTAAAAATTTTAGAATATCAGTATAAGATCGCGAGAATTTTTATCACTACGTAAATGATATTAGCCTTGGAAATCTTATATACCCACATCATGAGGCATAGCTGATGGCAGCAGGAATCGATGACATTTCAATTTACATTCCACGATTGTTTATGGATGCAGGAGACTTTGCAGAAGCAAGAGGTTTAGATCCTCAAAAATTAGTAAAGGGATTAGGCGTTTCAAAAATGGCAATTGTAGATGCCAATCAGGATCCCGCCTGCTTAGCTGCAAATGCTTGCTTGAAAATTATGCAGAAAAATAAATTGTCGCCAGAACAGATTGGAAGATTGTATGTTGCAACCGAATCATCATTTGATGAATCAAAAGCAATGAATTCATATGTTATAGGAATGTTAGAGCAAGTTTATGGAGCAGGTTCATTTCAACACTGCGGAGGTATTGAATGTAAATTTGCATGTGTGAGTGGGTCGTATGCACTATATGATAATACAAATTGGATTCGTGCAGGAGAATCAGAAGATAAACATGCGTTAGTTGTAGTTTCAGATATTGCAAAATATGATTTAGGTTCAAGTGGAGAAATGACACAAGGAGGAGGAGCAATTGCAATGCTTTTGAATGACGCACCAAGACTTTTAGAATTCGATCCTAAAGTTACATCAACTTCAATTAAAAATGAATATGACTTTTACAGACCATTTGGAAAAGAAACCCCAATTGTTCATGGACAGTATTCCAACTTACTATATCTGATTCAAGTAAAAAATGCATTAAATGACTACAAAAGAAAAGCTCTGAAAACAGGATTAATAAAAATGAAAGAAGGAGAGAGTATGCTTGATCATATAGATTATTTTAACATGCACTTACCATACAGCAATATGGGGAAAAAGGCATTGGCATATCTAGTAAGACATGAATTGAGAAATACCCCAAAATGGAAAAAAGTGATTGAAGAAATTGGTATGGAAGAACCAATACCAAATGATCCACGAGGAACTATTGAATCAATAATTGCAGATTCCGAATTTATGGCAAAAGATAGTGAGTTTACAAAAAGATTTGCAAAGACAAACACATATCAAGAAATTTATGAGAACAAGGTTGCAAGTTCACTCATTGCATCAAAAAGTATTGGTAATCTCTATACTGCATCACTATATTTGGGATTTAGAAGCTGTTTAGAATATGAGTTCCAAAAAGGAGTAAGTTTGGACGGAAAACGATTTGGATTTGCATCATACGGAAGCGGTAGTAGTGCAATGGTATTCAGCGGAGTAATACAACCAGACCACCTGGAAATTGTAAAAGAGATGAATCTGGAAACAGAAATTGGAGAACGACAAAGATTGAGTTTATCAGATTATGAAGAACTACATGAGAATAAACGTACACCAGATCAATCAATACTAAATGCAAAAAAAGAATTCATTTTAGAACATGTTGAACAAATTTCCTCAGATAAACGAGGGGAAAGAAGATACGCATTTGTTGAATAAATCTAATGAGTGAAAGTTCGTCCATTAAAGATGCATTATACGCAAAAATAGATGAGATTGGGCAAGAACAAATACATCAATTATTGTTAAACAACAAGTTTTCAGAATTATTTGAGAGAATCTATGAACCAGTAATTCATAATGTGCAGGACATTGATGAATATGAAAAACATGGAACGATAGCTGAAAGTTTAACACATTATTTGTTTACAGAGATGTTAATTCCTAGTCAGCGAAAAATTAGTTTTGAGAATATAGAAATAGATATGATAATTCCAAATACGACAGAATTACAGAAAGATAGTCACAATACAATAGTAATATTATTTGTTAAAACATCCAATATTGAACAAGTAAAACAAAAAATTCAAGATTTAAAGAAACTACAAAAAGATGATGCAAAAATATGGATTATTTCAAAGGATCATATAGAAATTCCACAATCTACATACACAACAGAAAAAGAATCTTTTGGAAAATTTTTAAAAGACGCTCAAAATTTTATTAAAACAAAAAAGATGAATAAACTAAATATTTTCAAGACCAAGGTTTGACATATCCACAAAATTTGGGAAATTTTCAACGTACGATTCAATGGTGAAGGAATGATTGTATGGGATTGCGCCAGAAACCTTGTGTCCAGTCAAACCAAAGAGTTGATGCTTCAAATTAGTTAACTCATAGCCATCAGAAACATTTTGATTTACTAAAAATCCTTTTAAATTCAATTTTTTTTGTTGTGCATGTTCATATGTCAACAGGAAATGATTCACAGATCCAATTTTAGAACCAGTTACAATGAGTGAACTCAATTCTAAATCAGAAATTAGATTAGAAACAAAATAATTTTTAGATATAGGAGTCATAATTCCACCTATTCCTTCTACAATTACAACATCATGTATTGAAGCAAGTTGTTTGTATGATTCAATAACTTTAGGGATGTCAATCTCAAGATTAAGTTGTTTAGATGCATCATAGGGGGAAGTAGGGATTTCAAAATAATATGGATTTACAAGATCAACAGGATCGTTGGCTCCAGAGTATTTCATTAAAATTTCAACATCCTCAGATACAGAATCAGGTGTAGCCTTGTAACCAGATGCAAAAGGTTTCATCACCCCCACATCAATATCATTATCACGAAGATGTTTAGCTAATGCAGCACTTACACATGTTTTTCCAACATCAGTATCAGTTCCAGTAACAAAAAAAGAATTCATCATAATTTCCTAGATATCGATTTAATTGTAGATATAGTTCCGTCAATTAAGAAATTAAGATCATTTTGAGATATTGCTAATGGAGGAACAAGCATTATGATGTTTCCAAGAGTTCTGAAATAGATTTGATGTTTTCTACCTTCATCAAATACTAATTTGTTAATAGAGGTTTTTGATGAAAGAGGTTTGTTTGAGTTTTTATTTTGAACAAGTTCAATTCCCATGACCATACCTTTATGACGAATTTCTCCCACCATATCCAGGTTAGAAATATCATTAATTCTATTTTCAAAAATCTTAGATGTTTTTTGAATTTTTTCAATTAGATGATATTTTTCATATAATTCAATATTTTTTAGGGATAATGCAGCAGCTGTGGGATTTCCAGTATAAGTATGGCCATGGAAAAGGTGTTTAAATTCAGAGAATTTACCAAGAAAAGAATCATTAATTTTCTTCGTAGTTAAAGTTGCAGCAAATGTTTGATATCCTCCAGTAAGCATTTTCCCAAATGAGACAACATCTGGAATAGAATTTTGAGATTGATATTCAACCATAGATCCGAGTCTGCCAAAACCAGTTGCAATTTCATCTAAAACAAACAATACATCATTTTTTTTACATATTTGAGATATCTTTTTTTGAAAAGTTTTAGGATAAATTATCACGCCGCCAGCCATCTGTGCTCCACTCTCCATGACAAATGCAGCAATAGAATTATCTTTTTCTAGTTTATCTTCAATTTTTGATAAACAATATTCTTCATATTCCTTAGAAGACGTTTTTTTGGGAGTTCCTGCAGATATGATTCTTGGAACAGGAAATTGTATAGTAGAAAATAATTTTGAACGAAATTTCGAGAAAAATTCAGGTACATATCCTACAGACATCGCACCAAATGTATCACCATGATATCCATTTTCCAGAGTAGCAACGTTAGTTTTTTTATTTTCCCCCACATTATGCCAATATTGTAAAGCAATTTTTATTGCAATTTCCATTGCGGTTGATCCGTTATCAGAAAAGAAGACAGATTTCATTTTGGGATTTAGTTTTAATAATTTATTAGATAATTTTTCAGCAGAAGGATGTGTTAGATTAAACAAAGAAGTATGCTGAAGTATTTTTGTCTGTTTGATTATTTCAGATACTAATTCAAATTTTGAATGACCCCAAACATTACACCACATACTTGCAACACCATCAAGCATTTTTCCACCCTTAGAATCATACAACCACATACCTTTAGCAGATGTTATTTTAGGAAAAGTTGTCCATTCAGACATTTGAGTATTAGGATGCCATACAGAACTATCAGATTTCATACAAATCATATTTTTTATGACTAATTAATGGTTAACCATAGATTTTATACAAGTTAACGCTTATTTAGTGAATTTTTTAATTTCGAATATGCAAAATCAGACAAAGTTAATCCTAGAATGTAAAAATAGAGTACTTACCAAACAGGGCTTAACTGAAGAATTAACAAACGAGTTATTCAATGTAGAAGACAAAGTTTTGAGCCAATTATCAGATGCAGCAAATGAAATTACCAGAACATTTCAAGGATCAAAAATAGATGTTGAGCAATTAGCTAATATTAAAAAAAATTATTGTAGTGAAGATTGTACATTCTGTAGCCAATCTGCATTTTTTGATACCGGTATTGACAAATATCAATTAATGTCAGCCGAGGAAGTAGTCAGACAAGCAACAGATGCAAAGAAAGCAGGTGCACACTCATATTGTTTAGTTGCAGCATGGAGAGAACCAACAGACAAAGATTTTGATAAAGTATGTCATATAATTAAAGAAGTTAATGAAAAAGTAGGCATTTCATTAGAATGTAGTTTAGGATTTCTAACAATTCAGCAAGCAACAAAATTAAAAGAATTAGGAGTAATTAGATATAATCATAATTTAGAAACATCTGAATCCAAGTTTCCAGAAATTTGTACAACTCATACATATCAAGATAGAATAGATACACTACATACCGCAAGAAAAGCAGGATTAGAGCTTTGTACTGGCGGAATAATAGGAATGGGAGAGACAAGAAAGCAAAGAGAAGAGTTGGTCCAAGCAATATCAAAACTCAATCCAGAAGAGGTTACAGTGAACTTACTGGTAGCATTCCCAGGTACACCATTAGAACTACAAACACCATTGAGTTTAGAAGAAATACTAAGAGTATTCGCAGTTTTAAGGTTTTTACTTCCGAAAAGTATCATAAAAATTTCAGGCGGTAGAGAAGTTAATTTGAATGATGATGGAAAAGAATTACTTTTGAGTGGTGCCAATGGCATTATCAGCGCAGGATATTTGACATTAGATGGAAACGCTATGCAAAAAGATGTTAAAATGATAAAAGAGATTAATCTTGAAGCCTAAATTTGGAACACTTGAAAAAAAATTAAGTGTAATTAAAAAAAATAATCTACTAAGAAATCTTCAAGATAGTCAAGTTGAAAAACAATTCATAAAGCAAAAGGGGAAAAAACTGTTGAATTTTTCATCAAATGATTATCTCGGGATAAATCCAGGTAAGATAAAACACACTCAATTCCAATCTAGTTCAAGACTTGTTTCTGGAAATGACACTAGTTTTTCAATACTTG
>Ga0315328_10000237_pt1 | contig 23313 bp, 22 predicted proteins | sample M120032315metaG_FD_203462 | JGI IMG/M metagenome (GOLD analysis project Ga0315328, IMG submission 203462) | Ammonia-oxidizing marine archaeal communities from Monterey Bay, California, United States - M1 200m 32315 | ecosystem: Environmental > Aquatic > Marine > Intertidal zone | place: USA... | reverse complement strand
CGGGTGTTGAGCGAGAAGGTGGCGTCCTAGGTCAGTTACCCTTCAGTGGCCTCCTTGCTCTGTAAGATCCCCGCGACGTGAACTCGACCCTTCTGCTCTTTGTCATCTTCGTAGTTGTCATGTTTACGTTGGCACTTCTGCCTTGGGCGCATCGAAGGTGGACCACGAAGCGCGAGATAAGCGAAGATGATCAGGCAGAAATACCTCTGCCGGTAACCCAAGAACTCTCTCGCGAAGACGGTGGGTTTAGCGAATCCCGGGCGGAAGAAGCCGACCATGGCGTGTCGCTTCCGCCCACCGCTGCATCTATGCGGGAGAAGCTCACCAAAGCTCGGGGATTGATTTCTGAGCGACTTGCTGGGATACGCAGTGGGTCTATCGACCTTTCAACGTGGGAAAAACTTGAAGAGTTGTTGATTCTGGCGGACGTTGGTGTCGACGCGACGATGGATACTGTGGACCGGTTACGCGCGACTTTGAGCGCTTCAGAAGTTACTGACGGACCTCAACTTCTTGAAGCGCTCAAAGACCAAATGAAGAGCGATCTTGCAGTGGACCGACAGTTGGTGCATACCGCGGAGAACGGCAAAATTCCGGTGTGGCTTTTCGTTGGGGTCAATGGGGTCGGCAAGACCACCTCAATCGGAAAAACAGGACGGCGTTTAGGAGATCAAGGTCTTAGCGTCTTGATGGTGGCTGGGGATACTTTCCGAGCTGCGGCAGCCGAGCAATTGGCCACATGGGCTGAACGCTGTGGAGCAGACTTCGTACGCGGAAGTGAAGGAGCGGACCCGAGTTCGGTCATATATGACGCTGTGCAGGCCGCAGCATCACGCGACGTGGACGTCGTGCTCGCTGATACAGCAGGACGTCTGCACAACAAAGTCAACCTCATGGAAGAACTGGCGAAAGTTCGTCGAGTAGCCGACCGCGAGCCCGGCCAAGTGGCAGAGGTTCTTTTGGTTATTGACGCGACTACGGGACAAAACGGTCTTTCACAAGCACGGGAGTTTGCCAACAGCGTCGCCGTTACAGGGGTAGTCCTTACCAAGCTTGACGGCTCGGCGAAGGGCGGAATTGTTTTTGCGATCGAACGAGAGCTCGGTTTGCCAGTCAAGCTTGTAGGACTTGGCGAGAGCGAAAGAGATCTCGTTGACTTTGATCCCAGTTCATTTGTGGAGGCGCTGTTTGGCGATGAATAGCGAACTGCTGAAGCGTCAACAACCGATGCAGGTAGCCTGACCAACACTATGTTCGAATCTCTCTCGGACCGGTTCGACGGAATTCTTGGCCGCCTACGAGGCAAGGGTCGTTTGAGTGAGAGCGACGTTGCTGAAGCAATGCGCGAAATTCGGCTGGCACTTCTTGAGGCCGACGTTCACTTCAATGTCGTAAAGCGGTTTGTTGACCGCACGCACGCACGATGTTTGGAAGCTGAGATCACCGAGAGTTTGACTCCCGGGCAACAAGTGGTAAAGGTCGTAAACGAGGAACTTACGGTCATTTTGGGTGGACAATCGCTCCAGCTGACGTACGCCCAAAAGTCTCCAACGGTTGTTCTCATGGCTGGTCTACAGGGTTCAGGTAAAACGACTTCGTCAGCGAAACTGGCGCGATGGTTTAAGTCACAGGGCAGGAACCCCCTACTTGTTGGTGCTGACCTTCAGCGCCCTGCAGCGGTAGAGCAGTTACAAACCTTGGCGGGGCAAATCGAAGTACCAGTCTTCAGCGCGCCATCTGACCCTGTAGAGACGACTCGGGCAGGGCTTGCCGAGGCCCGAGCCACTGGACGCGATGTGCTCATCGTTGATACGGCAGGTCGCTTGACCATCGATCGAGATTTAATGGACGAAATTGCTGCCATTTCGGATGCGGTCGACCCCAATTACACGTTCTTAGTCGTCGATGCCATGACAGGCCAAGACGCGGTGAACACCGCTGAAGCGTTTCACGCAACTCTTGAACTCGATGGAATAATTCTCACCAAACTAGATGGAGACGCCCGCGGCGGGGCTGCTCTTTCCGTTAAAGAAGTGGTGGGGAGGCCTATCGCCTTCGCTTCAACCGGTGAGAAGCTTGATGACTTCGACTTATTCCACCCTGAGCGGATGGCAGAACGCATTCTCGGAATGGGGGATGTCCTCACCCTCATCGAAAAGGCCGAAGAAGTATTTGAACATGAGGAAGCCGAGGCAGCCGCCCAAAGGCTCCTCGAAGGAACTTTCACCCTTGACGATTTTGTTGATCAGCTTCGCCAAGTCCGTCGGATGGGTGATTTCTCCAACATCGTGTCGATGATGCCTGGCGTATCCAAGGAGATCAAAGACGCAGATATCGATGAACGCGAAATTGACAGGGTCGAAGCCATCGTTCTTTCGATGACTTCCGAAGAGAGAATTAAGCCTGAAATCATTGATGGCTCGCGGCGAGTGCGAATTGCCACCGGAAGTGGAACGACGCCGGCGCAAGTGGGCCATCTTTTGAAGCAGTTCAAAGAAATGCGCAAGATGATGAAGGGTATGGCTGGTCTGGGTACTAAGGCCAAAGCGCGGAAAGTAAAGGGCAAAAACCCCAAGAAAGGTAAGAAGGGCCCGGGGAGATCCGGAGGCAGTCGAGTTCAACCCAAGGAAACCCAACAGGTACCGAAACTCGATATAGGCGGTCTCGATCTGACCCTACCGGGCCGTTGACAACGGCCTTGTGCTCGTTAGCTCTGCAGCCAGGTAGGCTTTCTCACTGGCTTTAATGACGCCGTCCCTTGTCACTCCACCGACCTCAGGGCCGGCACCGCCGAGTGGCGAAAACTTTACAAGACGACCCCGGAGAGACCCGAAGAACTATGGCCGTACGACTGCGCCTGATGCGCATGGGCAAGAAGAAGCAACCCACCTATCGTGTTGTCGCCGCCGACAGCCGCTCCCCGCGAAACGGACGTTTCATCGAGATTGTTGGTACCTACCAGCCTCGACTTGACCCGTCCGTCGTCAAGATTGATAACGACCGTGCCGTTCATTGGCTTCAACAGGGCGCCCAGCCCAGCGAGGCAGTTGAAAAGCTCCTCAAGATCTCAGGTGCTTGGGCTGACTTTAAGGGCGAAGAATTTGTGCCTTCTGTTCCACCGGCACCTAAAGAAAAACCCGCATTACAACAACCGGAGCCAAGTTCAAGCGATGTGCAGAACGACACCTCTGCGGACGAAACCGGGGAGTCGACTGCCGAAGCCAATGTGGACGAGGCTGAAGCCAATGTGGACGAGGCTGAAGCCAATGTGGACGAGGCTGAAGCCAATGTGGACGAGGCTGAAGCCAATGTGGACGAGGCTGAAGCCAATGAGGTCGCAGCAACCGAGGAACCTTCAGAAGATGAGGTCGAGCAAGAGGTCAACGTTGATGATGAGGAGCAGACATGAGCGATGAAGAAGGAACTACCGCGGAAGAGGTGCTTCTCTACCTCATCGCTCAGCTAGTAGAACACCCTGATCAGGTAGAGCTCGAAATTGAAGAGACCGACACCAAGATTAGTTTGATGGCAAAAGTGAGCTCGGAAGATATCGGACGCGTTATTGGAAAGCGTGGTCGAGTGGCAAACTCGATTCGCACATTGGTGCGTGCGGCAGCGGTCAAGGACGGCGTCGATGTTGAGGTCGACTTCAGCGACTGAGTTTGAAAAAAGTTCTCGGGCTGGGGCGTAGCAATGTCCGATGTTGGCGACTTGCTTGAAATTGGGACTATTGGCCGTGCCCACGGCACAAAGGGAGAGGTCGTCGTCAGGCTTATCACCGATCGCGTCGAGCGGCTTGAATCCGGAAGCAAGTTGAGTGCCGACGAGCGTGAACTTGTAGTCGAGACATCTAGACCGCACCAAGATCGGTGGCTAGTTCGCTTCGACGGAATAAAAACTCGTGACCAGGCCGAAAAGCTCCGCGGTTGGGTCTTGCGTGCGCCCGCACTAAAGGTTAGTGATGCGTTATGGGTCCACGAATTGATTAGCTCGACTGTCCGAGAGGTCGACGGCACCGAACGCGGGATCGTCGAAGCAGTGGTCGCAAACCCCGCCTCTGATCTGCTGGAACTCGACAGCGGCGACCTGGTCCCCCTCACCTTTGTTGTTGATTTCGTTGACGGCGTCATCCTTGTTGATGTGCCCGACGGCCTGTTCGATCTGAGGTCATAAAATGCGCATCGACGTTTTCACTATTTTTCCCGAAGCAGTGGACAACATGGCCCAACTCAGTGTCTTGGGTCGAGCCCGCGGTGCCGGACTCATCGACGTGCGTGTTCACGATCTTCGAATGGCAAGTACTGACCCTCACCGGACCGTTGATGACAAGCCATTTGGAGGAGGTGCAGGGATGATATTGAAACCTGAGCCGGCCTTTGCAGCAGTTGAGGCAGTCGAACCTCCGCGCCCGCTTTTTCTTCTCGACCCGGGTGGCCCTCAGTTCGATCAGCAAAAGGCGAACGAACTTGCCGCCATGGACGGTTTCTCACTCATGTGCGGACGGTACGAAGGTGTCGATGATCGTATTCGGACCAACCTTGTTGACTATGAACTCTCGGTAGGTGACGCGGTACTTGCCGGGGGAGAGTTTGCTGCCATGGTGGTGATCGAAGCCGTAACTCGACTTGTTCCTGGCGTTCTTGGTAATGAGGTCTCCGTGACGGATGAAACCTTCGCTGATGGTTTACTTGAATATCCGCAGTGGACCCGACCGGCTATGTTTCGCGAGTTCGAAGTACCCGAGACTCTCCGAAGCGGTGACCACGCGTTGATTCACCGATGGCGCCGAGCTATGGCAATCGCGCGAACAGCCGAACGTCGACCCGATCTGCTTGAACGTCGTGGTGTTTCGCGAGAAGAATCGCTCCTTCTCAATGAGTTCAATATAAGCGTGGATCCTCGCTTCGTTTCGGAGTAACAGGCCGGTAACATAACAATTCGTTCTAACTGCGACGCCCGTAGCCCTTTCTGAGGGCCAGTCGCTGCCCCAAATAGTCGCCGTTCCCAATCCGGAACCCACCCCAGGAGCAAGTGCACCATGCACAGCACCGATGTTGTCGATCAAGCCCAACTGAGAAGTGATCACCCGCAGTTCGGCCCTGGTGACACAGTCAAAGTCCACGTTCGAGTTGTTGAAGGAAATCGCGAGAGGACACAGATCTTTGAGGGGTACGTCATAGCTCGACGAGGCTCAGGGATCAGAGAATCATTCACTGTTCGGAAAATGAGCTTTGGCGTCGGAGTGGAACGTACGTTTCCGTTACATGCGCCTACTCTCGCGAAAATAGAGCGCATGGCAGTTGGCGATGTGCGGCGGTCGAAGCTCTATTACCTACGCGACCGCATTGGTAAATCTGCTCGAGTGAAAGAAAAGCGTTACTAGGCCAACACTTTTCACTGATAACTAACCACGAGGTCCCCTTCGATGCCTTGCGCGCCAGCAGCCGTAATGCCAGTGGCGTCGAAGATCGGGCGCGTCTAAAGGAACAGCAACCATGTGGCCAAGTCCTGGTGGAAGATCACGGTTGCACCCTGGGCAAACGTAGGTCTTCAACGCCTGATAAGGCTGAACCCGCCTTATCTCGAATCCCTCCTCGGGTTCCAGATCAAACAAATCAGTTCCTATCCGAAAAGTCCCCAGACGACCAGTGTCGTGGCGGCCAAAACGCCCGCAACCACGAATAAGTAATCGGCCGTCGTTGCTTTGTGCTTCCGATACGGGTTGTAACCCATGCTCGCAGTATGCACCGATAGAAGGCTCTTGCCCTTAATGCCTATAACTCAGGACTTGGATTCACTCGCCCTGATCGTCGGCGGCAAGCTGATGTAAAGGCGATGGGCGGGCCACAGAGTGGGCTGAAGGTCACTTGTATCGGTACCTTTCATAGATGTGAATCTGGACGCGTGGCGCGTGAAAGAGTTCCTTCAGTTTTTGACTGCAGCCTCTCCGGCAACGATCGACGCCTACAACAGCGACCTGAAGGGGTTCATTGAATGGAGCGAAGAACATGGTCATTCCGATCCGTTTGCTATCGGTCGGATCGAGATCAGAGGTTGGCTCGCAAACGAGAGCATCAAGAAGCCTGCGGCAGCTCCAGCAACGATCGCTCGAAAGCTGTCCGCTCTGCGGCGTTATTTCGGATGGCTCCACCAAGGTCGTCTTATCGAGTTGGACCCCACGACCAATATCAGACCGCCAAAAGGCGATTCTCTACTACCTGAAGTGCTCAAACGCCAAGAGATTGACCAGCTCTTTAGTGAGACGATAGAAACAGGCTCGCGCGAGTTACGCGATCAACTGATAATCGAACTTCTGTATGGTTCAGGTCTCCGTGTCGCTGAACTTTGCGGGTTGGATGCCGCAAACATAAGCACGGAACGAGCGGCTGTGGAGGTGCTAGGAAAAGGTTCAAAAACGCGAAGTGTTCCAATAAGCAATCCAAGTCGTCAATTACTAAATCTATGGATTCCCGAAAAAAGCCGGATCTTTGATCAGGTCTATGTCTCAGGTACTAGAGACCCAACCGCACTATTGGTGAACCGCAGAGGAAACCGGCTGACCCGCAGGGATGTGACACGAATATTCCTGGAGCTCCTTAGAGCGAAGGGCTTGCCCGATCGATCACCGCATGCCCTGCGGCACACATTTGCTACCCACCTACTTGACGGCGGAGCGGATCTTCGAGCGATTCAAGAACTTCTTGGTCACGCCGACCTAGCCTCAACCCAGATATATACCCATGTAAGTAAAGAACAACTAAGAGAAATGCATCGAAAACATCACCCCCGCGGTTCCGAACCGCGGGGGGCGAACTGAGGACCGCTTTATGAGTTGCGTCGCTAGACTTCAGCGGCGGACTCAGGTTGGGTCCGAGTTGACTTACAGCTGAGACGACCTCACGGTCGCCGTTTCGCAACGGTGTCGCTCTCGGCGCAGCAGACTAACCGTGGGGGGAGAAAATCGTGGCTGCTGTCGTAACCATGTCGGATCTACTCAAGGCAGGGGTCCATTTCGGTCACCAGACTCGTCGCTGGAACCCCAAAATGGACCGTTACCTGTGGGGAGAACGCAACGGTATCTACATAATCGATCTTGAGCAGACAATCGGGCTGCTTGAGGCCGCGTACACGTTCGTTCGCGACACCGTGGCCAAAGGCGGGACGGTACTTTTTGTCGGCACGAAAAAACAGGCTCAAGATCCGATCGAAACCTACGCCAAAGCGTCAGGGATGCCCTACGTAAACCAACGCTGGTTAGGTGGGATGCTGACCAACTTTCGAACGATCAGAGGTCGCGTTGACAAGATGCTCGAGTTCGAGCGAATGCAGGCAGCTGGAGACTTTGAGAACATGCCCAAAAAAGAAGCCCTTCTCCTCGGCAGAGAACTTGCCAAACTTCAGCGAAACCTTGATGGTCTTCGAGACATGGACAAGCTCCCCCAGGCTGTGTTTGTTTTAGATACTCCAAAAGAACACATAGCGGTGGCAGAAGCGAATCGCCTCAAACTCCCCGTCGTCGCAGTGGCAGACTCAAATAGCGATCCGGACCTCATTGACTACGTCATTCCGGGAAACGACGATGCAATTCGAAGCACCGAGCTGCTCACTCGGGTTGTTGCGGACGCAGTTCGAGAGGGCCGGTACATCGCTCAAAGCAAGGGTGTAGTTGTCAGTTCCCCAGACGAACGCAGCCCCGAACAAGAGGCTCGCGTATCTATGGAGCAGGCAGGAGCAGCCCAACAAGCCCTCGCCGAAGCGGCCGCTCGTGAGGCCCGAAGGGCAGCGGAACAAGCGGCACAAGCAACACCCGTTGTTGATTCCCCCCTAGAACCAGCCGCGGAAATAGATGACGTTCCAGCGGAAGAAACTTCGCCCGAAGAACCTTCCGAAAGCACCGAAAACTAACCCCATCCAAATCAACTAACGAGGTACATCAGACCCGATGGCAGACTTCACCGCCAAGGACGTTCAGGCTCTTCGTCGAACAACTGGCGCCGGCATGATGGATGCCAAGAAGGCGCTTGTGGAAAACGACGGAAATGCTGAAGACGCTGCACAGTGGCTAAGAGAGAAAGGCATCGCTAAGAGCGCGAGTCGGTCCGATCGAGATAACAGCGAAGGCATTGTCGTAGCTCGCGTCGAAGGCCAAGTTGCCGCAATTGTGGAACTAAAGTGCGAAACCGATTTCGTGGCTAAATCCGATCAATTCGGTGAGCTAGCTGAATCACTTCTTGCCTCGGTGCTCGCAGAGGGAGAGGACGCTGTTTCTCAAGAGTCCAGCGGCGTTGAGAACCTGAAACTCACTTTGAAAGAGAATATAGACCTTGGCCAAATAGTTCGATACGCGTCAACCGAAGGATCCGTGATTGACGCTTACGTCCACCAACAGAACGGAAGAGGGGTTAACGCCGTGCTTGTGGAAATTCACAATGGCACCCAAGAAGTCGCCCACGACGTGGCTCTTCACATTGCAAGTAGCAGACCCAAGTACCTCACCCGAGACGATGTTCCGGCTGACCTTGTCGCCACTGAACGCGAAACACTAGAAAACATCACTCGAAACGAAGGCAAACCGGAACAGGCGATCGAAAAGATCGTTGACGGACGAATGTCGGGCTTCTTTAGAGACACGGCGCTCCTTGAACAAAAATTCGTCAAAGACGAAAAGCTGGGCATAGCTGAACTACTGGGCGCGGCGACGGTGAGTCGATTCGCCCAGGTAGAAATCGGCAACTGACGTGTTGGAGGGGACTCGTCGTTGGGAGGGTGAAAGCCCCTGGAAACGAGTCGTTCTTAAGCTTTCAGGTGAAGCGCTCGCCGACCCTTCCGGCGACAACATCAGCGGTGAGATTCTTCAGGGCTTGGCTGTGGAGATTTCAGCCGTTCGTGAACACCATGACGTAGATATCGCCGTCGTCGTGGGTGGAGGGAACATTTGGAGGGGAATGTCCGGCTCGGATGGAGGCATGGACCGAGCGCAATCTGACCATATGGGCATGCTCGCCACAGTGATCAACGCCCTAGCTCTGCAGGACGCACTCGAAAGAGCAGAAGTCCCTACGCGTGTTATGACTGCAATTGGTATGGCGCAGATAGCGGAGCCCTACATCCGACGCAGGGCAGTGCGACATCTCGAAAAGGGACGGGTTGTGATTTTTGCAGCCGGAACCGGGAACCCATATTTCACCACCGACACCGCTGCGGCGCTTCGCGCCGCCGAGATTGACGCTGATGTAGTTCTTAAGGGAACTCACTCTGGAATTGATGGCGTTTACACCGCTGATCCGAAAATCGATGCAGAAGCCACGCTGCTCGAAGAAGTCTCTTTCCTTGATGTTCTCTCCCAAGAGCTAGCAGTCATGGATAGCGCGGCAATCGCTGTCTGTAAGGACAACAAAATGCCGATCGTCGTTTTTGACCTGATGGCGCGCGGCAACTTCGAGTCCATCCTGGGCGGCGCCGCAATCGGTACGCTGGTCAGGTGAGCGAGTTCGCCCAAGAGATATGTGATGATGCCCAAGAACGCATGCAACGGGCAGTAGAACACACACAAACAGAGTATGCGACTGTTCGCACAGGTCGAGCTACTCCAGCGCTCGTCGAAAAGTTGAAAGTTGACTACTACGGTGCGGGGGTTCCCCTTCAGCAGTTGGCGAGCTTCTCCGTTCCAGAAGCTCGCGTACTAGTCGTCCAGCCTTTTGATCGAGCCTCGATGGAGGGAATATCGAAGGCTCTCATGGAATCCGACTTGGGTATTAACCCAAGCAACGATGGTGAGGTGCTGCGCCTAGTTTTTCCGCCTTTGACCGAAGAACGGCGGCGAGATCTGGTACGAGTGGTCAAGCAGATGGCTGAGGACGGTCGAGTTGCCGTCCGCAACCTTCGGCGATCGGCACGCCAGGACCTAGATGCACTCGAAAAAGATAAAGAAATATCATCTGACGACAAAGAACGTTTTAGTAAAGAACTCGACCGGTTCACCCAGAATGCGGTCGATGAAATTGATCGCGCGCTCAGCGTCAAGGAGCAAGAGTTGCTTGAGGTTTGATTCAGAAGTCAGGAGTCGGTATGTCTGATAATGACGCTGACGATATTGAACACCGACGCCCTGAAGAGGTGTCTGACGAGAACGACTCTGGACCCGTGTTGTCTTTTGACTTCGATGAGACGCCGATACCTCATTGGTCGGAACCTGGATCTGGAGAACTACCCGACGGAGGGGAGCGCCCTGACCCACCCGAGGTAGACGCTCAGCCGGAGCGCGGTTCGAGACTCTTCCCTCAACTTCCCGATGACCCGCACCTAGTCGACACTTCGGACACAGGTCTTTTAGATGTTTTGCGCTCAGACACGATTCCGACGATTGCGCCTATGGAAGGTGTGGAGCTATTCGACACCGGGCCGATAGATGTAGAAGATGCAGGTCCCGACTCAGCGGCTCTGGCTGAATCGGTGTCCGAATTGAACGGGGACGAATACTCCCAAACAGAACTTTCGACCGACGACCTGTTCCATGAACCGCTTTTCGAAGACGATGATCCATTCGACGCATCGGCATTCGAGGATGCTCCGATTATCGGTCGTATAGAGGAAGATGAAAAGCCACATTTCGATACCGGAACGGTGACCCAAGGCGTCGGAGAATCCGAAGGTGAGAGCGACGTCGCGTCGACGCGCGACGATCTTCTAGAAGCTGACCCCAGCGCAACTTCAACACACGATGACCGCGAAGATGACAGTCCATCAGCTATATCAGACGATATGTCTACACCCGAAAGTGACCCGGATCCCTCGGACGTTGAGAGCCTTAGCAGCAGTAGCGATTTCTTTGCAGATGAACCGACCGCTGAATTGCGTCTAGAAGATGACGACGATGAATCAAACGATGAAGAAACAACCGAATCGGACAGTCTGACGGACCTTGCCTCCGTCGCCCACACTTTTAGAACAGACGAAGATGAAACGCCACAAGGTGATTCCCGGCAGCAACTCCGCGTGATTGAGCTTTTCGACACTCCGCCAAGTCAGCGCGCAATGGCTCGTACCCCGTTCGTTGACGGTGAGACCAACGCTGACAAAGAAGTCAACCCCGACAACCTCGACGAAGAAGGTGATGAATTGACTCCATTCGGTGGGCCAGCACCACATTGGCGAGAAGATCGGCGAGATTATGAGGAGCCAAACAAAGTGACCGATGACGACCGAGTGGTCATGCATAGCGGCAGTAAAATCGAGGGAACGGGCGCGCCAAGTGGATCGGGAGGCCGCAACCTTCCCATGGCCATCGCAGTCGGGTTGGCTTTAGGGGCAGCTTTTTTCGGATTGCTTAAAGTCGGCCCATGGGCGGTGCTTTGCTTGGTGATAGTGGCTCTAGGATTTGCAGCCACTGAGTTCTTCACATCGGCTCAGAACCTTGGATACCGCCCTGCGACCTTGGTCGGAATAGCTGCAGTCGTAGGATTGACTCTCGGCGCTTACCACAGAGGCTATGAGGCCTACCCGGTTGTATTAGGCCTAACGGTGTTGACTGGGATGTGTTGGTTCCTCTTTGACGTCGATTCCGAACATGTGACAGCGAACCTCGCAGTGACCTTGCTCGGCGTTGGCTGGGTCGGTGGTCTCGGTTCCTTCGCAGCTTTGATTCTCGCCCAACCAAATGGGGACGCCATTCTTATTGGTGCCGTAATTGGGACCGTGGCATATGACGTTGGTGGCTACGTCATCGGCAGCACCACCGGGCAGTCCAAGCTCGCCCCTCGTGTCAGTCCAAACAAGACCTACGAAGGGTTACTCGGCGGCATGATGCTGTCGGTAGTCGTCACCACTCTCGTTTTGAATCGTTTCCCCGGAATTCATCCGTGGTCACAATCGATGATGGATTGCCTATGGCTCGGGTTGGCGATTGCAGTGATCGCTCCCATCGGGGATTTGGCTCAATCAATGATAAAACGAGATATGGGAGTCAAAGACATGGGAACGCTTCTTCCTGGTCACGGTGGTGTATTTGACCGCTTCGACGCCTTGTTGTTTGTACTGCCGACGACTTTCTTCGTCGCTGACTTAGTTCTCGGCTGAAAGGTAACTGAGTGACTACGGTCGCGGTTCTTGGAGCTACAGGATCAATTGGTTCCCAGACCGCCGACGTTGTCCGGGCCGAGCGCGATCGTTTCGACATCACGGCGCTAGCAGCCTGGTCATCGGTTGACCGTCTCATCGAACAGGCAAAGGAGTTCCAACCTGATGCCGTAGCTATTGGTGAACCAGACTTAGTTGACCGACTTAAGGATGGGGTGCCTGCTGGTACGGAGGTTTTGGTTGGTGAGCCCGGCTTTGAAGAACTAGCAACCCGCGCTGACGTGATTGTCAACGGAGTGGTTGGGTTCGCTGGTCTGGGAGTGACTCTTGCGGCGCTGAGTTCAGGGAGGCGGCTTGCTTTGGCGAACAAGGAAAGCCTGATTGCCGCAGGTCCTTTGGTAAGACCATTGCGTTTGGTGCCAGGTGCGGAATTGATTCCCGTAGACAGTGAGCACTGCGCGTTACATCAGTGCCTTAGGTCAGACAACGAGGTTGATGCCCCGCGTCGTCTGGAAAAGCTGTTACTCACAGCGAGCGGCGGGCCGTTCAGAGGACGTAATTCAGCCGATCTAGAAGAGGTCACGGTCGAACAGGCGCTCAAGCACCCGACTTGGTCCATGGGACCCAAGATCACGGTCGATTCGTCAACGCTCATGAACAAAGGTTTGGAAGTAATAGAAGCCCATGAACTTTTCGACGTTCCTTACGCAAAAATAGAAGTTGTGGTGCACCCTGAATCCATTGTTCATTCAATGGCCACCTTTACCGACGGAGCAACCATCGCCCAATTATCCGAACCCGATATGAGATTGCCGATCGGCTACGCGCTCGCGTACCCGGATCGAATCCAGACCCCCTTTGGTGCCATCGATTGGAGCGAGATCAAGTCGCTTCACTTCGAACCGCCTGACCGAGAAACCTTCAGATGCCTTGACCTGGCGTATGAGGCCGGGCGAATCGGTGGTACAGCTCCCGCGTGGATGAACGGAGCCAACGAAGCAGCGGTTGAGGCGTTCCTGAGTGGAACCATCTCATGGTCAGAAATCGCGACGTCGATAGAAAGGGCGCTCGAACTTCATGACGGCGCAACAGCCGATTCGGTCGACGCCATAATACGAGCGGATCGACGCGGACGCGAGTGCGTTCAATCAAACAGCTCCCACAGGGGTTCTGATGTCTAATTCTGCTGCCGCGAACCTCGGTCCGCGAACGCGCGCTTTAGCGGGAGGCGTCGCAATAGCTGCATCGCTGATCCTGCTCGGGTGGGTATCGAAAGCGATGCTCGCCGTTGCCATGGTCATCGCATTCGTCGTTTTCGTCCATGAGCTCGGCCACTTCGTTACAGCCCGAATTACTGGGATGAAAGCCACAGAATTCTTCTTGGGGTTTGGCCCGCGTTTGTTCAGCTTCCATCGAGGAGAGACCGAATTCGGGATCAAGCCGATCATCGCTGGGGCCTACGTCAAAGTCGTCGGCATGACCAACTTGGACGAAGTCTCACCTGCGGATGAACCTCGTACATACAGACAACAGACCTATCCCCGCCGTCTCCTAGTTGCTTCAGCTGGATCCCTAATGCATTTCCTCATGGCGTTAGTAGGCCTGTTCGTCCTGTTTTGTTTCATGGGTGAGCCAGTTATTGAAGAAGGAAGTTGGGAAGTAGGAACCGTCGTTAATCAAGGAATCGATGGGGAACTAAGTGCCGCCGCGAGAGCTGGCATACAACCAGGTGACCGAATCGTGTACGTCGAAAATGAATCGACAGCCGAATGGGCTGATCTGGTGGAGGCGATCCGCAATCGCCCTGGGGAAAACGTTGAACTCCGAATCTTGCGAGATGGCAGAACGTTGTCAATTGAAACAGTGTTGGATACAAGTCCCGACGGCGCCGGGCTGCTGGGTATCGGAGGGCGACAGGCGATCCTGTTGACTAAGTCGAACCCGGCTGCCGCTGTGGGAAAGACTTTCTCGGAATTCAGCACCATGGCAGGTCAATCGATTCGAGGAATTTGGGTGATCGTGGCCAATTTTGGCGAAGTCGTAGATCGAATTTTTTCGCCACCGAACGACCCGACGGCAAACGACAATCTTGAGACGCGACCCGTGTCGCTAGTTGGAGCCGTCCAGATCGGAGCGAGCGATCAACTAAGCGGTTCCGAACGACTGCAACTTTTTGTCGCTTTTAACGTCTTCATTGGCGTCTTTAATCTCCTTCCGTTGTTGCCCCTCGACGGCGGCCACGTCGCGATCGCCACTTACGAACGAATTCGGGAGGGGAGCAGTGGGCGCCGCCACTTGATTGACACAACCCGACTGCTTCCCTTTACCTACGCAGTAGTGGCCTTTCTGGCCTTCTTTGGTTTAGGAGCCGTGTACTTGGATCTAGCTAACCCGCTTGGCTTTTGAGTGCCGGGCCGCTAAGCGGGATTATGCGGCTGAGGTGACAGACTGTTAAAGATGTTTGAGCGCCGCGTGACCCGCCGAGTTGATGTTGGAGGCGTGCCTGTCGGGGCAGGCGCTCCCATCAGTGTCCAGTCGATGACCACAACTAAGACCGCCGACGTTGATGCAACACTTGAGCAAATATATGCGCTGGCCGCTGCCGGGGCCGAAATCGTTCGATGCACTTGCAACGAACTTGAAGCCGCCGAAGGTCTTGCGCGAATCGTGCCCCGTTCACCGGTTCCTTTGGTGGCAGATGTCCACTTTCAACACCGGCTAGCGTTGGCAGCGCTTGACGCAGGCGTGGCCTGCTTGCGTCTGAACCCAGGCAATATTCGCAAAGCCGAGCACATCAAAGTAATTGCCTCAGAAGCTCGGGATCGTCAAGTGCCAATCCGGATAGGTGTCAACGCAGGGTCGCTGGATCCTGATATCGAACAAAAGCACGGCCTCACTGCTACCGCTCTCGTCGAATCCGCTAAACGCGAACTTGGATACTTCGAGGAAGTCGGATTTGACGACGTGAAAATTTCGGTCAAGGCCAGTGATGTTCGATTAATGGTTGACGCCTACCGCCTCTTAGCTGACTTAGTCGATTTTCCACTGCACCTTGGAGTGACTGAAGCTGGTCCACCTCCAGGTGGGATATTAAAAGCCACTGCTGGAATTGCGACTCTACTTAACGAGGGAATTGGCGACACCATTCGCTACAGCCTCACTGCTGACCCTGTCGAAGAGGCGCGAGCCGGCCGTCAGCTACTAGAAGCTCTTGGCCTACGCGAACGAAGCGCACTTGATCTCATAGCGTGTCCGTCTTGTGGCAGAGCAGAAGTCGACGTCATCGCAGTTGCATCAAAGGCGCAAGAAGTCCTGTCTGAACTTAGTTTGCCAATACAGGTCGCAGTAATGGGTTGTGTCGTCAATGGTCCAGGAGAGGCCAAGGGGGCAGATTTAGGCATAGCTGCTGGGAGAAAACGAGGCCATCTTTTTGTTAAAGGGAAAGTTGTAAAGGTTGTGCCCGAAGACGAAATGGTCGATGCCCTTTTGGAATGGGCTCAAATAATCATGTCTGATGGCGTAGAGGGCGCGCTTGCAGCGGCGGATCATTCAGCAGAGGCCGAAGCAGAAGAGGACAGGGCTGCGTTGATTGAAATTCAAGGTGAAGATGTCAACCATGCCGAACAAATCGTCGAAATGATCAGAAAACGCTGAGCCCACTCCACACCGACACTCGACCCAGGTTGGGAAGGGTAAAGGTGCTGGTACGATTGCATTGACAGGTCAGCGGGATTTTTGCTGGACGTGGGCTTCGCCCACGTCCTTTTTCTTCGCCACAAGTATTTTGCAATTCCTACACAGCGCTGAATGGAGGTCTGATGAGCTCAAATTCTCAGCAACACCTCGAACCCATCGTTTCGCTCATCGAGCCAGTAATCGAAGCGTCGGGACATCACCTTTATGACATTCGACGTAATGGCGGAACCCTCGCTGTACTTGTGCAGAGCGAGAACCCTCTAGGTGTTGATGAACTGTCCTTACTCAGTCGGACGGTCGCCATGGTTCTCGACGAACATGACCCGATCCCTGGCCGCTACACCCTGGAGGTCTCCACGCCTGGAGTTGAGCGCCGTTTACATCACGTTGGTCACTTCATCGGAGCAATCGGAGAAATGGTCAGTATCCGGACTACCCCAGGAATGGACGGTCGACGTCGCATAGTGGGCAAATTGATTTCAGCGAACGACGGGCTTCTGACCATTGAAGATTCCGAGTCTGGACTTGTGACTATTCCGATTGACGAAATTGAGAAAGCTCGAACCGTTTTCGAATGGGGACCTACCCCCAAGCCCGGGTCACAACCAGGGAAAAAACAACCGAACACCAAGCACGAGGGAGGAAGTTAACCATGACTACCCCAGACATGATGGAAGCTCTTCAAGCTCTAGCCGCAGAAAAAGGCATGACCACAGAGGTACTACTTGAAGCGGTCGCAAATGGGCTTGAGTCGGCGTACAAACGAACTCCCGAAGCCGCAGATGACGCGTACGTCGTCATAGACGAGATGTTTAATATTTCAGTTATTGCCCAGGAAATTGATGAAGAGGGCAACGTCATCCAAGAATGGGACGACACTCCAGAAAATTTTGGCAGGATTGCCGCTCAGACCGCTCGTCAGGTATTGACCCAGCGAATTCGCGAGGTCGAACGGGACATGAAATACGATGAGTACGCAGGCCGCGAGGGCGACATCGTGACCGGCATCATCCAGCAGACGGACTCAAGGTACACGCTTCTCGATTTAGGTCGAGTCGAGGCATTACTCCCGCAATCCGAACAGGTGCCTTACGAAAGGCCCGAGCCCAACAGCAGGCTCAAGGCTTACATCGTTGAGGTGAGGAAAACCGCCAAAGGTCCCCAGATTGTCGTTTCGAGGACACATCCCGGACTGATTCGTGAACTTTTCAAACTCGAAGTTCCCGAGATTAGTGACGGCATAGTCGAAATGAAGGCATGCGCACGCGAGCCAGGTCACCGGACGAAGATCGCTGTTTGGTCAAACGACACCAATATTGACCCAGTCGGGGCCTGTGTAGGGTCTCGCGGGGCACGTGTTCGACAGGTTGTCAACGAGTTACGCGGTGAGAAAATTGACATCGTGCCGTTCTCAGAAGACCAGCACGACTTTGTCGCCAAGGCACTGTCCCCTGCGAAGGTCCGTGAGGTTCGCTTCCACGAAGTTGAAGGTGTTGCAGAAGTCGTGGTGCCAGATCACCAGTTATCTCTGGCTATTGGACGTGAAGGACAAAACGCGCGTCTTGCTGCTCGATTAACTGGCTGGAGAATTGACATCAAGAGTGAAACTCAGATCCTCGAAGAAGAAACCGCATATGCCGACGGGGATTGGGCCGAAGGGGAGTGGGTGACCGATCCAGAGACCGGTGAGCAAACCTGGGTACCCGCCGACGGCAGCGAAGCGATGTCAGCTGACGATTGGGCTACAGCAGCCGAAGAAACGGCTGTAGCGGACAGTGATGTAGGTCCAGATAGTGAGCAAACAGCAATCGAAGAGGCCCCACCGGAAGTAGTGCAAGAGGATGAAAGCAGCAAAGGACAAGAGGAACAGCCGAGTAACTGAGCACTAGCGGCTGCGATAACCGGTAGCGTTGCTGTTTGGTCTACCGCACCGTTGTTTACCGGATCCCCGCCATTGTCTGCGAAGATAGCTGGTCATAGGAGCTGGTGGCTACGGCTCTCTGACCTAACCGACACACAAGGAACGCGCTTGCCCAAGAACCCCCGGGTCTACGAACTTGCAAGAGAGTTGGGTCTTACCAACGACGAGACACTGGATCTTTGCGACGCGCTCGGGATTGGTGTCAAAAGTCACTCGTCAAGTGTCCAGGTAGCTCAAGCCGATCGCGTCCGTCGAAAAGCGGAACGAGATGGGTTGATTCGAGATGTGCAACCTCTGGATCCCGACGAGGAGAAAACTGCGGCTCCTGCAAAGAAGAAGGTTGCGGTAAAGAAGAAGGTTGCGGTAAAGAAGAAGGTTGCGGTAAAGAAGAAGGCCGCCGTAATAAAAAAGGTCGCTGTACCGAAGAAAGCAGCGGTAACAAAGAAGGCTCCGCCAAAGAAAAAAGCCGCGACAATAGACCCCGTTGCGGTGACGGAGCCAGCCGCGACAACAGTTCCTCCAGACGAAATCGAAACTGAAGGGTCCGCCCCCAGTGAGGCTGAAGCACCCTCACCCTCACCCGCAGTTGCGTCAACCCCAGCGCGACCACTTGTCACTTCTAGCGGTCAGGAACCAGCGCGAAGGACAGTCGAAGAAACGTCGGCGCGTGTGACTCCTAAGGCGGAAGAAACACCGACACCTAAGGCGGAAGAAACACCCACTACTCGAGAAGAAACATCGACTACTCGCGAAGAAACACCAGCGAATAGAGATATTGGATCAGCGCCAACGCCTCCGTCGGCGCGAATGCCCGCACCCCCCCGCTCAGGTAGCGGTAAACCCATTCCCCCACCACCTGGCGCTCCGCCCCGCTCGGGTTCTGGGCAGGCAATCCCCCCACCTCCCGGACCGCCGCGCTCTAGGCAGACGGGAAACCTGGGCTCGCCAAGCGGGCAACGCTCGGGAGGGCGATCCACCGGCGGTCCTCGTGGTCCTGGTGGTCCTGGTGGTCCTGGTGGTCCTGGTGGTCCTGGTGGTCCTGGTGGTCCTGGTGGTCCTGGTGGTCCTGGTGGTTCTCGTGGTCCTGGTGGTTCTCGTGGTCCTGGTGGTCCGGGTGGTCCTGGTGGTCCGGGTGGTCCTGGTGGCCGTCCCGGCGGCCCTCGAGGAGGCCCCCAACAGCGACGAGGCCGAAAGCAAAAGCGGCGTAGACGTCAGCGCGAGGAATTACAGCCCCAGGAGCTTGCGACATACACGCCTGTGGACGCGCCGGTTCCTGAAGGTGAGGTCGTAATTGAACGCGGTTCGACTGCACAAGAACTTGCGGGCAATTTAAATCGCTCCGCTGCCGATGTTGTTCGATTCCTCCTACAACAAGGAGAAATGGTTACCGCGACTCAATCACTGAGCGACGATATGGTGGAACTCTTTGCCGCTGAGCTAGGTGCACAGATACGTATCGTCGATCCTGGCGCTGAACAAGAAGAAGAGATTCTCAAAGTTCTAGACATCGATCTCGAGGCATTGGGGTCAGCCCCCCGTCCACCGGTAATCACAGTGATGGGTCATGTCGACCATGGAAAAACGTTGCTTTTGGATCGCATCAGATCTTCCAACGTGGTTGACAGCGAAGCGGGCGGCATAACACAACACATAGGTGCCTACCAGATCGAAAGAAAAGGCCAGGCGCTTACGTTCATTGACACTCCTGGCCACGCGGCCTTTACGTCCATGCGTGCCCGCGGTGCCCAGGCCACGGACATCGTCATTCTCGTAGTCGCCGCCGATGATGGCGTCATGCCCCAGACCCTTGAGGCTATGGATCACGCACGGGCGGCCGAGGTGCCAATTGTCGTCGCGATCAACAAAATGGATCGCGAAGGGGCAGATCCCAACCGCGTGCTGGCTCAATTAGCGGAACGTGACCTCATACCCGAGTCCTATGGAGGAGATGTCATCACTGTTCCCGTCTCGGCAATGACTGAAGACGGTATAGAAGAGCTTCTGGACCAAATTGTTCTAGTCGCAGAACTCGAAGAGCTCCGAGCCGCGCCAGACGGGCGTGCCATTGGAACTGTTCTAGAAGCAAATCTTGACAGAGGACGAGGCCCCGTAGCCACGGTGCTAGTACAGCAGGGAACGCTCTCAGTTGGCGACCCTATGGTCGCCGGTGCCGCATGGGGTCGAGTGCGGGCGATGACAGATGATCTTGGCAATACGATCAAAGAGGCCGGACCCTCAGTCCCAGTCGAAGTTCTTGGTCTGTCAGAGGTGCCACGGTCAGGCGACATGTTTACCGTTGCGCCTGACGAAAAAACTGCCAGTCGTGTGGCCGACACGCGAGAACATTGGCAGCGCCAGGCCAGCATGGCCAGAGTATCTTCCTCAGGAGCCGGAGGCGCCAAGCTCGAAGACATCTTCAAGCAGATCCGAGCTGGTGAGGCCGCCACATTGAACCTGGTTCTCAAAGCCGATGTCCACGGCTCCTTGGAAGCAGTGACAGACAGCTTGCGTAAACTGGAGCGCGAAGACGTCAAACTTGCTTTCGTTAGCAGAGGCGTAGGCGGAGTCAACGAAAATGATGTCCAGTTGGCGATCGCATCGAATGCCACGATCATCGGATTTAACGTTCGTCCCGACCGAAAAGCGCGAGAAGCAGCCGAGCTCGAAGACGTCGAAATTCGACTTTATGAAATCATCTACCACCTGCTCGAAGACATCGAAAACGCGATGCTTGGAATGCTGGAACCGGAATTCGAAGAGATCGTTACTGGCGAAGCACAGGTGCGCGAAGTCTTCCGCATCTCGCGAGTAGGACCAGTCGCAGGTTGTTTCGTTGAACACGGAATTATTAACGACGGGGCAAAGGTTCGATTCTTACGCGAAGGAACAATTATTTGGAAGGGAGAAGTTGCATCACTTCGCCACTTCCAAGACTCAGTGCCTCAGGTAAACGCAGGGATGGAATGCGGCATCGGACTCTCCGATTTCACGGACCTCAAAGAAGGCGATGTGATCGAAACCTACGACGAGCGGGAGATCCCGCGCGTCTGAGAAGCTGATCTTGACGCTGAGTTGGGAGGCCACTTTATGAACCAGCAACGGGGCCGCCAACGCCGAGCGGGGCAAAATTATGAACGCACCGACCGGGTTGCAGGGTTAATTCGCGAGATAGTGGCGTCAGAACTTGAACGGATAGACGATGAACGACTCTTTTTGCTCGCAGTAACCGGAGTCGATGTTGACCGTGAACTAACTCGAGCGACCGTGTGGTTCGATGTCCTCGACGAGGAAGACGTTCCCGAGGTGGTGATCGCGTTACAAGAACACCGACAACGTATTCAAAAGGCCTTAGCGCGACAATCAAGAATGCGACGCACACCGGCACTTCAATTCTCGCCTGACCCGTCGATCGGTGAGGCCCACCGCATTGATTCAATTTTGGACGAACTTGGCTTGGGTACTCCCGACGAGAAGGTTGAACGTGACTGATGGGAAGACGACCAGCGACCGTTCACGGCATGCTCCTCATCGACAAACCGTCGGGGATGACCTCACACGACGTGGTGGCCGGCCTACGAAAACGTTTCGGTGAACGGCGAATAGGCCATGCCGGGACTCTCGACCCTGACGCCACAGGAGTCCTCGTCGTTGGAGTAGGAAAGGCCACCAGACTATTACGGTTCGCTTCGGCCTCTTTTAAGACATATGAAGTGGAGATCGTCCTAGGAACCGAAACAGACACGCTTGACGCCTCTGGCCAAATAGTTGCTCGCCATCAAATGTCCGTCGAAAAAGCGGATGTCTTAGCTGCCGCCAAAGGCCTTACCGGAGAGATTCAACAGATTCCCCCGATGGTCTCGGCGCGAAAAGTTGGCGGGAGACGTCTCCATGACCTTGCCCGCCAAGGGCTTGAGGTAGAGCGCGAAGCGCGTCCAGTGATTGTTAGTCGATTCGATATCGAAGCCAACGCGGACCCCTTAGTTTGGACCGCAGTCGTTGACTGCTCTGCTGGTACCTATATCCGAACACTAGGTGCTGATTTAGGAACAGCCTTGGGGGGAGGAGCTCATATTCGTTGCCTGCGCCGGGTAGCTAGTGGTGTATACAAACTCGACGAATCTGGCACGATCGAAGAAGCCCCTCTGCTACCCGTAATCGAGTTGGTCCGGGGAATAGATCGGGTCGTCCTGAGCGAAGAAGAGGAATCGTTCGTGCGAAACGGGGGGAGACTCAATTCGAACCGCACCCAAGGAGAGGGCCCTTGGGCCTTAGTCGATGCATCCGAGGAACTCATCGCAGTTCATGAAAATGTGGAGGGTCGTGTTGTAGTGGGTGTGGTGCTGGCACGGTGAAGGCGCCAAGCCAACCAAACGCTTTCGAATAACAAGATGGAGTCGTTCTAGGATCGGGTTCCCGATAGTTTGACTTGGTGGAGATCATTCGTGACCTGGCCTGGTCGCCGTCGCTAGAGCAAGGCAGCGTAGTTACCGTCGGGGAATATGACGGCGTGCATCGCGGACACCGCACTGTGATCGCCGAAATGCACCGAATGGCGGCGGAACGAGGATGCGCTACTGCCGTAGTGACCTTTGATCGCCACCCTGCGACAGTAGTCAGACCAGACTCGGCACCTGCCCTGTTGTGCGATTTAGAGACCAAGCTCGAACTTCTTGCTGAGACAGGGGTCGACTACACACTGGTAGTTGAGTTCACACCCGAACAGGCAGAAGTTTCGGCCGAAACGTTCGCAAGGCAAGTCCTCGTCGGTTCTCTTCAGGCGAAAGTAATCGTAGTTGGCGCCGATTTTCACTTCGGCAAAAACCGGCGCGGGAATGTGGACACTCTCAAAGCGGTGGGGGACGAGTGTGGCTACCAAGTCGTCGGACTTCCCTTAGTTAAGCAAATTACGGGCGAAGGAGAGGTAATTTCATCGACATCGATTCGTATGGCTGTTGCCGACGGGGACGTAGAAAAGGCGCATCGGCTCTTGGGGCGACCTTTCGAAGTGCGGGGAACTGTGACGCCCGGAGACCGGCGCGGAAGAACAATTGGGTTTCCCACCGCAAACTTGCCAACGACTCCCGATTTACAGGTGCCGTCTGACGGTGTGTACGCAGCTTGGTATCAACGTCCCGATGGCACTCAATATCCTGCTGCGGTCAACATAGGTAAACGACCCACGTTCTATGACTTTGCTGAAAGATCACTTATCGAAGCCCATTTGATCGGCTTTCGGGGAGATCTTTATGGGGAACAAGCGAAAGTCCGATTTGTTCAACGCTTGCGAGGCGAACGACGATTCGAAGATGTTGATCAGCTAGTCGCGCAACTCGGTAAAGACGTTGTGAACGCCGCCCAATGCCTTTCTGACTAATTGTCGACTCGATCCAACGCTGCACTATCTAAGAACTTCGCTGTTAGAATGCTCCTCGGCGCGTAACTCTCGTGCCAACCACCTAGCCGCAATCCCCACTACTTAGCGGCACGAAGTTGTATTCCGAGGAAATAAACACATGGCCGAAAAGTCCGCCACAATGGCAGCGCACCGGCATCACGAAACTGACACGGGTTCACCCGAAGTCCAGGTTGCGTTGCTCACGGATCGGATCGAAGATCTCACC
>Ga0315328_10000224_pt1 | contig 23870 bp, 29 predicted proteins | sample M120032315metaG_FD_203462 | JGI IMG/M metagenome (GOLD analysis project Ga0315328, IMG submission 203462) | Ammonia-oxidizing marine archaeal communities from Monterey Bay, California, United States - M1 200m 32315 | ecosystem: Environmental > Aquatic > Marine > Intertidal zone | place: USA... | reverse complement strand
ATGAATTATGATTCCGTTTAATGAAAGAACTTTGAATATAGACGCAGGTCCAAAATGTACTTTACAATGCTCTGCTTGTGCAAGAACTAATTTTAGAAAAAATAATAAAAGAATACCTGGTAAAGATTTAACACCAGAACAATTTAAAAAAATAATAAAATATTTTAAAAGAGTTTCATTTTGTGGAACATTTTCTGATCCTATTTTTAATGTACACTTCATTGAGATATTAAAAATATGTAGAGATGAGAATATATTTACGGAAGTACATACTGCCGCTTCACATAAACCTGAAAAGTGGTACCAAGAGGCATTTCTAGCAAATATAAATGCTAATTGGATTTTTGGTATAGATGGACTTCCAAAAGATAGTCATAAGTATAGAGTTAACCAAGATGGTGAATTTCTATTTGATATGATGTTATTAAACAAATATCTAGGTTCAAAACCTGAATGGCAGTATATTGTATTTGATTATAATAAAGATGATATTGAAGAAGCAAAGAAGATTGCTAAACAACACAAATTAAAATTTATGTTGATATTGTCAAAAAGACCTGTATCAAAAGAAATCAGTAATATGGATTTAGATATTGAAGGTTGGATCAAAAGTTATAGTGAAACTGATGGAGGTGTTGGATCATATGCCTCTATTAATTTTGAAGATAAAGATTGGACTAAAAAAGTTGAAGATAGACTTGAAAAGAAAAAGGGTTCCAGAAATACATTAAAACCAAAATGTCTTTTAACTAATAGAGATTTATCTTATTCGGTTACTGGTCACATACTTCCTTGTTGTTGGGTAAATACTGCTTGGGAAGATAAACAACTGAAAAATCTTTTTAAAGATAAGTTGCATATAGATAACAATAAATCTATTGAAGAAATTTTAAATAAAGATGAGTGGAAAGATTTTATGAAATTGTTAGAGAATAGTCCAGACAAAGATATTCCACCTGTCTGTAAAAGATATTGTAGTGTAGATTTGGAAAGAAATGTTAAAAATGAAAGAAAGCTTTATGCGAATCATTTGTTGTAAGTTTGGTGATAAGTTTACTAATTGGCACGTTAAAAATTTGAAACATATGATAGACACTTATTCAGGTCTAAAGTATGATGAGTTTGTTGTTGTATCATCCGATTTATATGGCAACTGGTATAACAAATTTCAAATGTATGACATTTATAGAGATGGACAAAACTTATACTTTGATTTAGATGTAATAATATATAACAAACTTCCAAACTTAATTAGAAAAGATTTTACATTGTTAGATGATACTTGGTGGAGAGAACCAGCGCATACACCATTAAACTCTTCCGTTGTATCTTGGACTGGAGATGTATCTCATATATGGAAAAAGTTTAAGTCAAATGACAAAGAATACTTAAAGAAATATTATAAAGGTAGTGATGAGTTTTATTACAAAGAAATAGATTATAAAACATATGATAAAGTTTGTCCAAAATTTAATGCAGAAGGACCAGATAAAAATTATAGTATGTGTACACTTGGTCAATTACATCACATAATGGAGGAAGGTTGGACTGGTTGGTGGACGCCTTATTTTTTATCAAAATGAAATCAATGGATGTAACAAGAGAAATGGTTTTTAAAGAACTTGTTTGTGTTCGTAAAATAGGAAAGGTTACTGCTGAAGAAGAATTAAAATTAGCTAACTCTATTAGTGAAGTAAAAACTCCTAAAGGGGAACGGGAATTAAAATTACATAAACAATTTAAAGGAGAGTTACCAGGAATTTTAAATGTTACCGAAGGTGCTTTATTTGGGCATAAAGAAACACTAGATTGGCACGTAAATAGACCTAGTGAACCAGAAAGAGCTCCTATAATATGGTTATATGCTGTCAAAGGTAGTAAAGGAAGTGTAACCAGTTGGATTAATAATAAGAAAGCTTATGAAGACTTACCTCAAAATATTAAAGAAGAATGTGCTAATGTAAAATTTACTTGTGGTTATAAAAGAGGTAGGTATTCAACTGAACCTGCTTTTAGGGAACATCATAATAAAGATTGTGTTCAAAATTTAATTTATACAAATGAAGTGGGGTCAACTGGATTGTTTTTTCCATTCAATCAGATAATAGAAGGTGTGCCTAAAGAGTTGTTTGAATATTTAAAAAAACATATCTTACAAGATAAGTATAGATATGACCATCATTGGGAAGATGGTGATGTTGTAATTTCTGAACAATGGTTAGCAATTCATAGAAGAAACTATTTTGAAAATATGAAAGAAAGGTTGCTACACAGAATAGCAATATTTTAAATGTATATTTTTCCTACAAATATAAAATTTACAGATAAACATAAAGATGAAATGTTAGAGTGTGCTAAAAAAGGTGATTGGTTAAATCACGAATCTCACCATTCTGGTCAATATCAACCTTATCAATTTATTACAGACTATTCAGGCAGATTAAAAGTAGATGATTCTATTTTAAAAGCAAAGGAAATTATTACAGAAAAAATTAAAGAACCTGACGCTATATTTGTAATGAGATTACCACCTTGGACTGATATGCACATACACATTGACACTTATACAAAACCAGGAGAATATAGAAGAACCGTAATTATGACTTTATTAAGTCCTAGAAATTATAAAGAAGAAACAAGGTTAGAATATTACAAAGAAGATAAAAAAACAATAACGGAAACCCATTGTTATAATGATGGTCAATCAATTATTACGGATGCTACTGTATTTCATAAATGTTTTAATCAAACACCTGATTGGAGATATAGTCTTCAAGTTACCTTTAAAGATGAAGTAGATTATATTAATAACATTATAAATAGTTAAAGGAGATATTATGGCAATAACAAGAAAATTAATACAAGAAAGACCAAACACTAGCGTTGAGTTTTATGTAGCGCCTGATGAAATAAAAAATATTATTAATTCAAAAAGTGGTAATTTTTCATCAATTACAAGTGAAGATGGTCTTACAAATACAATTTCATTTACTTTATCGGATGAAGATTATGAGTTAATGAGACCAGAAAATAATGCTACTAGCAAAAGTCACCAAGACGCAAGAATACAGCATTGTGAGGGAAGATCAATAGTGTGTTATGAAGAAGAAATATAAGGTAATTTTACATTATGAAAACTACACACAAATTATTAATCAACCATCTTTTATGTAACCTAGCATTAATACCTGGGTTAATTTACGGTCAGTTATGGATGTGGTTAGCAGGATTTTTATGGTATTACTTCATAACTATTGCCTCATCAAGTTCTGGTTATCATAGATATTATGCTCACAATTCATTTAAAACAGGTAAATGGTTTGAATGGTTTACAAACTCTTTAAGTTTATTTGTCGGGTCAGGTCCATACTTAACACGAGCGGCAATTCATAGACAACATCATCATTATTCAGATACAGATAAAGACCCTAGTTCTCCTGTACATCACGGATTCTGGAAAATCTATTTTAATTTATGGGGACTAGATGGTAAAATAGAACGCAGATTTTTTAAAGGATTAGTAAATAATAAAATTTTAATGTTCTTTCATAGACATTATTTTAAATTAGTATTATTATTAGTTACAGTATTATTTTTAATTAACCCTTTACTTTTAATATTTGGTTATTGTCTACCTTGTGTTTTAAGTTCACATTTATTTGGATTGTTTAACGCATACTTGCACAAAGATGGAAAGGCAGCGAATAGTCATTGGTTAAATTTGTTTACAGCTGGAGAAGGATACCATAAAGTACACCACGAAGATACTAAAAAGTTAAGATTAGGTCCAATTGATCCTACATACTTTTTTATTCGTATGATAAAATATGATTAAAACTTTTGAGGTGGCTTCACCAGATGTTCAGAAAGACATTGATTACATTTATGATACAGTTATAAAGAAAAATGGTAAACGATCAAATAATTATCTTTCAGAAAATTTAAAAGAACCAGTTGTAGGTGTTACTGTAAGATATAATGAACAAGGAAATCCTATTGCAACGGCAAGAATGTTAAGTCGTACTTGTTATAAGGATAGTGTAAGAGTGTTTGATAGATATGCTTTGATTGAAGGTAGTACAGGTTTGATACCTAATGAATATGATGGACTTTTTAAAAAATCTTCTTCAGATATGTTAGATCAACAAACTGATTTTTGTATTGAAAAGGGATTTAAGTGTATGTTTATTTCTATGGAATTAAGAGTTGAAAAAACTTTAAAAAGAGTTATTAAAGGACATAATAAGTATTCTAAACACTTATGGCATTTTGATGGTCCACATTATGTAACTTACAATAAATCAAAAGGTGGATTGCAGTACATAGGATACACAGGAAATAAATTTGAAAGAAAGTAATGGATCATAAAATATTAAAGAGTGCAGTTTATACTACACAAAGAGCACAACGCAATTATGATTTGTCTAAATCAATACCACAAGAAGATTTAGATACACTCATTTATACGGCTATCAATTCACCATCTAAACAAAATGAAACACATTTTAAATTAAAGGTTTATACAGACCCTAATTTGATACGAAAGATATATGATTGTACTGAACGATTTGGTTTATTTACTAGAGAAACTTTTGACAAGATGTATAAAGATAACGGTAAAGAAGTGGTTGGCAATAACAAATATGAAATTAAAAATTCTCAAATACTTTCTAATGTTGTTTTTGTCTATTGTGATGATGAAGATAATTTAAGAGGTGGCGATCAAGTAATAGCTGCTAGAGGAAATGCGAGTGAAAATACAAGAAACCTTTTTACTAGATTAAAAAATTTTTCAATTGGCATATCTTCTGGTCAATTAAGTTTAGTAGCAGCACTATTAGGTTATAAAACTGGCTTTTGTTCTGCTTTTGTTATTCCAGAATTAAAGGCAATTACAAAAGATGATCCTAGAGTAATAGTAGGTATTGGTTATGAAAATAAAAATATGGATAGAAGATTACACGGTGAGCTTTTTAATAAAGATATACCAAAACAATATAGAACAGGTGCAGATGATGAGCGTTTTAGATATATGAGTCTGGATAAAAAAATAAAGGTAGAAGTAAATGATGAAATACTTGATACAAGATTGGAAAAATAAAGATTTAAAACCTTTATTAGATAATGATACAGATTTAATTGTCATTAAAAATACACCTCCATCTCAACTTAAAATTTTAAATTTTATTACAACTCATTACGATATTTCACCACAATATCCTATGGACAAAGTATTTGTAGATGTCGTATTATCTGAAAACTACCACGAGCTATATGGAAATACCGATTTAGAATGGCACATAGATAAAGGTTATACATCAACTCCTGTAAATCTAACTGCTTTATATGGTTTAGAAGTAGAAGGTGAGGTTGGTCGTACAATGTATGTTGATACAAGAATTAAATGCCCAATAGATAATAAAAAAGTTTTAGTTGATATGGATAGATTTACGAGCAACAGTAGATTTGGATATAGGTTTAAATCAGAAGCAGAAAGAAGATGGTTTAGAAGAAAACATAGAAATGTACAACACGATTTAATACAAAAAGATAAAAGAGGTGAATATGTATTTTATTGTGAAGCATATACACAATTACCTATTGAAGAAAAAAAGAAAATAGAACCTTTAATCTATAACCCTAAACGAGTATATTATCATAAATGGGAAAAAGGAGATTTTGTACTTGTTAATAATATGGTATCAAATCATAAAAGAGAAGCAACAAAATCTGGTAAAAGACATTTATGGAAAATAGAAGGATTTATAAAATGAAAAATGATGATAGAGATTTATATTTTGCAGATGAAAAAGGTTTAAATTATTCATTTGATAAATTTAAATCAAAATGTGAATTAGAAGTTTCGGAAGAAAGTTTAAAATGTGAATTACAATTATCTATGATTGGAGATTGGGAAAGATTAAAATTTGATATTGATTATAAAAAATTTATAGAAGATGAAAAAAATATGGAGCATTGGTATAGACCTTTTCAACCTAAAAAAGGAATTCTTAATGATAGAGAGAGTATTCTTTTATATGGACTAAAGGGTGATAAACCTACGGAACCAACTGGTCTATCTCAAATTTATGCTAAGTTAGGTTATATTCCTAATGAATCTGAATTTAAATTTCCTACAGAAGCAAAAGAAAAATTAACTTGTTGCAAAGAAATTTTTGATTATTTTGGGGATTGGGGAAGATGTTTTTTAATTAAATTAAATGCTGGCGGTTTTTACCCACATCATAGAGACCATTGGCTTTTACATAGAGATACAATCCGTCTGATTGCATTTATTGGTAATGCTTCTGATAAATTAGAATGGGAACTTGATGGTAGAATTAGGCAATTTCAACCAAATAGTTTATATTATGTTAACACAGCAAAACTCCATAAACTATCAGCGTGGAAACATAATTGTGATATGGTTGTTTTCAATTTACCAAAAACTTGGGATTCTATAACAAAACTGTTATATAAAGTTATATCGTAATTCATTATGCTGATTGAATTAGGTTCTACACCTTTTAATTATAAATTAGATTTTACAATACCAGAGGTAGACAACATAGGACTTTTTTTATCAGGCGGTTTAGACTCGTGTATATTACTTTGTCTTATTATAGAAGAATTAAAAAGAACTGATAGACAAACACCGATACATATATGGACCTGTAATAAACCACCTGATCCAATGCCCGCTGCTAGAATGGTTGATATTATAAGCAAAGAATACAACAGAAAATTAATTTATCATAATAATTATGATGTTAGCGATGAGGCAAAAAAGAATGGTATCTTTGATTTTGAAATAACTAGACACGCTTATAAACAGTTTGATAGCATAGTATTGTATATAGGTGGGAATAACAGTTGGGAAAAAACTCAATGGTTTGACCAGATTCCATTATCATATGATATAGAGTCTACTAATACAGGCATTACTTTATCTTGGTCTTATCCAGAAGAACCACACATTACCTATCCTTTTTTAAGGATGCTTAAATCTCAAATAATTGACATTTTCTATAAACTTGGTAAAGAACATTTAATGCAATATGCTTATTCTTGTTCAAAGAAAGATCCACCTGCTTGCAATGTGTGTTATTCTTGCGAAGAAGCTGCTATGTCATTTAAACTACTTGGTAAGACGAGACCAAAATATAAAGATGTTGAAAAAGTCTTATAAATATACCTATATATTATAAACAGAAGGAGTATATAATGTCAATTACCATAGATGGAAAAGTGTATGACGAAACGAAGTTTAGTATTGGATTAAGAAACAGAATAACAGCAAGACAAGAAATTGAAGGATCCAGAGTCAGACACAATATTGAGTTGGAAAAAATAACAGTTCTTACAGAATTTTATAATAATAAGATTAAAGAATTGATGGAAAAAGAGAAAGTTCAACCGATAAAAGACAATGGCAGCAATAGCTAATTTAATTATAGACCAAGGCGCAAACTTTAGTTCAGATATTACAGTCAAAGACGCAAATAATAACGCATTTGACTTGACTGGATATACAACGGAAGCCAAGATGGCAAAGGGGTATGCGTCAACTAGAACAAGAACAAGTATCACATCAACGATTGCTACAGACTCAACTTCAGGAGTAGTAGCATTAACTTTAACGGCGGCTCAGTCCGCAACTTTAGACGCACCAGAGAGATATGTCTATGATGTAGAAATTACAAAGACATCAACAGGTGCCGTAACTAGAGTAATTGAAGGTATTATTACTGTAAGACCGAATGTAACAACAAGTTAAAAGTATTATAAATATTGTTAAAGAGAGAGGTCAATGACGATTACAGCAAAAATCAATGCTCCCACATCTAGTGGACCACAGGCGGTATCGGTAACTTTACCTTCAGGACAAGCAGCAGAAAATAGTTCTCTTTCTTTAAAATTATTAGGTGATGTTGACGTAACTTCCTTAAATGATGGTGCATTATTACAATATAGAGCTAGTGATGGTAAGTTCGTAAGTAAAAACGAAATTGTTACCACTACTGGAACACTAACATTTAACGGCGGAAGTTTTTAAGGTAGAATATGGCAACAGTAATACAGATTAAAAGAAGTTCATCAACTACAGCACCAGCAACACTAAAATTAGGTGAATTAGCATATACTTATGGAACAGGATCACAAGGTAATCTTGGTGATAGAATTTTTATTGGTGAAGGTGGCGTTGACGGTAATGGTGACGCAAATAATGTATCAGTAATCGGAGGTCAGTATTTTACAGATATGTTGGACCACGTCGCTGGTACTTTAACAGGTAGTTCAGCACTTACAGCCGACTCTAACTTAGCAATAGACACAATAAATGTCGGTAACCACCTAACAGCAGGTGGGGAAATAAGATTTAACGAAGGTACTAATAACGGTACTAACTACATAGGATTAAGATCACCTAATGCAGTTACATCATCCGAAACATTTGTTTTACCAGATGGTGATGGTACTGCTGGACAATTTTTAAAAACAGACGGATCTGGTAATTTAGATTTCGTAACTGTTAATCAATTCATAAATTTAGCAGGCGATACAGGAACAGATACTTACAATACTTCCGAAACACTTACTTTCGCAGGTACAGGTGGTATGACACAAACGGTTACTGATAATACGGTAACTGTAACTGCTACAGCATTAACTAATGCTAACTTATCTGGTACGGCTGCAATTACAAATGCTAATTTAGCAAATCCTACTACACTATTAGGATCAACTACATTAACTTTAGGTCAAACAGAAACAGATTTAGCAGGATTAACTTCTATTGTAATTGATGACCTTACATTAAATGGTCAATCAGTTTCAACAACAGCAAGTAATAAAGATATTAATTTATCACCACACGGAACAGGTACAGTTATAGTACCAAGTGGTTATGAAGATAGATCAGGTTTTACAGATAATTCACTTGCGAATAAGATGTATGTTGACCAAGTTGCTCAAGGTTTAGATACTAAACCTTCTTGTAAATTAGGAACAACTGCTAACTTATCAGCAACTTATAATAATGGAAGTCTTGGTGTTGGTGCAACATTAACAGGAAGTTCAAATGGAACATTAACTTTAGATAGTACAGCAACAAATTTAAATGATAGAATTTTAGTTAAAGATCAAACAACTCGTACACAAAACGGTATATATACTTTAACAACTTTAGGAGATGGTTCAAATCCTTGGGTACTAACAAGAGCAACTCCAGAAGATCAACCTGCTGAATTATCAGGTGGTGCTTTCGTATTCGTTGAAGCAGGAACTTTAAATGCGAATAACGGTTATACATTTACACATACAGGTGCTCCAACATTTGGAACAACTAATTTAGATGTATCACAATTCTCTGGTGCTGGGCAAATAACTGCTGGTGCCGCTTTATCAAAAGATGGAAACCAAATGGATGTTGAAGTGGATAACGCTTCAATTGAAGTTAATACAGACGCATTAAGAGTTAAAGGATTAGGTATTACTAATGCTATGTTGGCAGGAACAATTCAAACAACTAAACTTGCAAATCCATTTATAACATTAACAGATGAATCTTCTACAACAGGAAGAGTTTATTTAGAAGAAAATTTAGATTTCTTAGCAGGTGAAGGTATTAATACAGTTGTTGATAATAACTCTATTACAATTCAAGGAGAAGACGCTTCAAATTCAAATAAAGGTGTTGCTAAATTTACTTCAGACAACTTTACAGTTACAACAGGTGAAGTTGAAATTACAACTATTGACGGAGGTTCTTTCTAATGATAGAACAATTAAAAAGATGGTGTATTGAAGTTTCAAAAGAATTATGTAATGAAACGGTCAGTACAGCAGGAACAATATGTGATGAAACTAAAAAAGCAAATGCTAGTTTTGTCAAGGCAATAATGGACAGTATGTAATGGGTTTTTGGAATAAATTATCTAATTGGTTGACTAGTGGTTATGATAAAATAAATGAACCTGTAAAGAAAAAAGTTGTAGTTATGAAAGATTTGCCAAGTAAAACAAAAAAAGAATTAGAGAGAATTGGTAGAAAACTTGGAATAGAATTAGATAGAAGATTTACAAAATCAAAATTAATTAATAAAATAAAATTCAAAGCAAGAATGAATAGAGTTAAAAAATAATGGCAACAGTAATAAAATTAAAAAGATCAGAAACACCAAACCAAATTCCAGGCGCTGGCGCTTTAGAAATTGGCGAATTGGCAATGAATTTAACTGATGGTAAGTTATATTCAAAAACAACTGGAGGCGCAGTTAAAGAAGTTGGTGGTGCAGGTGCCGTAGATTTACAAACAGTTACAGACGGTGGTGCTGTAACCGATAATGATATTACTTTAAATGGTTCAAATTTAATTTTTGAAGGTTATTTAGAAAATGCCTATGAAACAACTTTATCAGTAGTAGAACCTACTGGAGATAGAACAATATTATTACCTAATTCAGATGGTCAAGTTGCAATGGATGGAGACGCATTAGCGTATTCAATAGTTTTTGGTAGTTAAATATGGCAAGTACATTTAAAAATGCAGGTATAACTGTTCCACTTACAGATAATTCAGCAGCAAATTTATATACTGCTGGTGCAAGTGAACAAGCAGTAATCCACGCTTTATATGTTTCAAATAATAGTACAACTGCTAGTGCAACTGTAAATGTAAAAGTTACAACTGACGGTGGTACTACTTTTTATCATATAGGTAAAAGTTTAACTGTTCCACCTAACAATACATTAACACTAGACAAACCTGTAAATTTAGAAAACAACGATATTATACGAGTTGTTGCTGATCCTCAACCTGATTCAAGTTCAGTTGATGTTGAGGCATACGCAAGTATATTAGCATTAACATAGAAAAAATATAAATATAGAAAAAATGGCATATCTAGTTTCACATACACCTGGTCCTTCTACACAATCAAAATCTTTCAATGGTATAAGAAGAACCAAAGACGGAATGTTATATCTGACTTCAATAAACCCTAATATAGGTACTGAAACTATTGAAGTATCAAAATATTACGAAGATGGTAAGTCAGATTTTGTCGCAAGAGCAGAAACAGATTATGTTGACGAAAGATTAGAGATGTTTGATGTTAGTTATTTCACAACTGATGGTTCAGCATATCAATTTACAATATCAACACCAGTATTAAATGAGTCAAGGATTGCAGTATTTTTAGATGGAGTTCAACAAGTTCCATTTTCAGACTTTGTTTTAGTCAATAATACAGTAGTAACTTTCACACTAATTCCAAAGACTGGATTGAGTATTGTTGTTGGTCAAGTTAGTAAAAGATACTTTAATAATGATAGTGATAAATTTCAACAAATAAACTTTTCATCTAATCCTACTACAACTTTTCTTATAAATAGTAATAGTGGAGATTTAGTAAAAAGAAGTAATCAAGGAGTTACAAGGTCAGCAGAGGGAAGTGATGACTTTGATACTTTTGAAAGTACAACAGCAAGTTCAGGTACAACAACATACCAAAGTGCTGTATAATGAGAAATTAAGGGAAACAAATGGCAGATTTTAAACTAGGCAGACTTAAATTTAAATGGAGAGGTGATTGGACGGCTAGTACAGGTTATGTTATAGATGACATAATCAAATATGGTGGTAATAGTTATGTTTGTATAGCAAACCATACATCACCAGCGGCTGTAGGAGATTTCTATACTCAGCCTGGAACATATACAAGTTATTGGCAACTACACGGCGAATCCTTTTACTTTAAAGGTGCCTATGCTAATGCTACTTGGTACAAATTAAATGATATTGTATCTTACGGTGGTAAACAATACCGAGTTACAACTGCTCACACATCTAATAGTGCAGTTTTAAATCAATCAAATTTTGAACAATATTCAGACGGTATCACTTTTAGAGGTGATTATGCGTCTTCAACTCAATACAGATTAAACGACCTAGTTAAATACGGTGGAAGAACATACCGAGTTATTACTGAGCATACTTCTGCTGCTGGTGGTGATATAAACATAGTTTTAGGAAACTTCACTCTTTATAGTGAAGGTTTAGCATTTAGAGGCGATTGGGCAGCAACAACATATTACAGATTAGATGATGTTGTTAAATTTGGTTCATACCAATATAGATGTACAACTGCTCATACTTCAGGTGCAAACGCAGACGCTTTCGCTCAAGCAAATTTTACAGTTTATTCAGAAGGTTTACAATTTGAAGATTCATACAACGCAGGTACAGTTTACTCAAAAGGTGATGTTGTAACTTACGGTGGGTATTCTTATGTCTTTATTAATGCTGAAGAAGGTGCAGGACATACTCCTGCCGATAATACTTATTGGGATGTAATCACAACAGGTTTCAATGCAACTGGAGTTTATACTCACGGTACAGCATACAAAACTGGAGATACAGTCCAGTACGGAGGATATTCATATGTTTCTATTTTATCTTCTACAAACGAAAGACCATCAAATGCAGATGGTACAGTAAATGCTACTTATTGGAAAATTGTTGTTCAAGGATTTAAATGGCAAGGTAACTATAGCGCACTTACAACTTACAATATTGGAGATGTAGTAAGATATTCTGCAAACTCTTATGTACACTTAAAAGACCAAACATTAAATATATTACCAGGTTCAGACGCAACAGTATGGAGTATTGTTGCTCAAGGAGATACTGCTGCTGTATTAACTGATCGTGGAGATTTAATTGTTCAAACCTCTGGTGGTGTTGGTAGATTACCAGTAGGACTTCCAGGTGCATTTTTAACTAACGATGGTAATGATGTAGTATGGTCAGGAATTTCAGGTAAAAACGTCTTATGGGTTTCTCCTAGTGGAAAAGACGGAGGTGCTATTGCAGGAACAGAATCATCACCTTATGCTTCACTTAATTATGCTGTAAAAGTTGCAAAAACTAATACAGTTAGAGGAGTAGAAAATACTGCTGGTGGTACTGGTGGTACAGTAGGAACTTATGTTAATGCTAGAGGTATATCATATAAAGAATTTACAGTTGCAACTACACTAGACGCAACTTCATTTACTATTGCACTTGCTACTTCAGCTTTTACTCACACTTATGTTAATGGTGGGTCATTTAGAAAAGCAGACGATAGCGAAATAACTATTACAAACGCACCTTATAATAACTCAACAGGAGTTATAACAATTACAACTTCAGGTGCTCACGGATTATCTGTTAATGATAAAATAAGATTAAGAGGTATGAATTACACTTGTATTCAAGGTGCTAAAACATATCCAGAAACTGGTAGTGATTCATATTATAGAATTAATACTTCAGGTGGATTAGCAGTAGATATAGAAAATGGTGGATCAAAACATAATGTTGGAGACAAAATTAGAGTTGATGGATCAGAAATAGGTGGTGCTACAGTTGCTGTAACTTTTGATGTTAAGAGTGTTGCAGGAGATGTAATCAGACTTAAAAACGGTACTTTCAACGAAAAATTACCTTTAAGAGTACAAGAAGGTGTTTCAATAATTGGAGAATCTTTAAGAAATACAAGAATACAACCAGCAAGTGGTAAAGGTACTCAAATTAAAACTGTGAGAATGACAAATGGTTTCTCTGGTGCAACAAACGGAGAGTACAAATATGTTCACCCGAAGAAAACAGAAAAGAATTTTATAGTTGCAAGTGTTCCAGATTCAACATCTTTCACAATTAATCCAGGAACTTCAGTTTTTGTCCACGATTATATTTCAGGTGGAACAGTTACTAATGCTGCTTACGGAGAATTAACAATAACAAATGCACCTTACAATAATGTAACAGGTGTTATCACAATTACAACTAGTTCTTCACACGGATTATCAACTAATAATATTGTTAAACTTTCAGGAATTAAATATGGTTGTACAGAAGGTGATAAAACATATCCAGAAGTCGGATCAGGTTCAGTATGGAATGTAGTTGTACAAAGTGGACAACCAAAAGAAATTATTACTTACCACGGTGGATCAGGATTTGCTGTTGGTGATGTTATTACAATCGATTCAGATGATGTTGGTGGCGGTGGCGATTTAACATTAACTGTTGGAGAATTAGAAGACAATAATGCTTCAAACTTAATGTTAACTAATGATAAAAACAATATTAGAAATATGACTTTCCAGAATCTTTCTGGATTGAAAAAATCTGGTGGATTATATCAAGTAACTGTTGGAGACGCAGATACATTTACTGTACCTACGGTAACAGACGATAACCCACACGATTATATAAGTGGTGGAAATTGTATTTCAGAATTTGGTGCTTTTACAGTTGATAGTGTAGTAGATAGTACACACTTTACAATGGATTTAGGCACATCAGCATTTGCACATACTTATATTAGTGGAGGTCAAGTTAGAAAAACAGATAATACAACTTTAACAGTTGATGACGCTCCTTATGTTCACGGTACTGGTATAATTACAATTGAAACATCCACTGCTCACGGATTATCAGCAAGTGATAGTATCAAAGTAGCAAATTTAAAATATACTTGTTCAATGGGTGAAAAAATATATCCAAAAGTAGGAACAGATATTTCAATTCAGAATTATGCTTATGCTCACGGTGCAGGTCAAATAACAGTTAATACTTCAGCAGCACACAATTTAGCAACAGGCGATTGGGTTACTTTAGGAAGAGCAAAATGGAATATAGTAGAAGTAGGTGAAAGAACTATACCAAAAGGTGTTGTACAGGCTGCAGTTATGTCATTAGACCCTAGTGGTAATATTTTAATACAATCACCTTATATACAAAACTGTACATCTATTAATGCTAACGCTTGTGGAATACAAGTTGACGGTAATCTTCACAAAAATACTTATACTAAATCTTATAAATCAATGTTGGGTAATGACTTTACTCAAATCAATAATGATGGTATCGGTATTCACATTTTAGGAAAAGGTCGTGTTGAGGCAGTATCAGTATTCATTTACTATTGCGATAAGGCAATTTACTGTGAATCAGGTGGATTTATTAGAGGACTAAACTGTTCTCACGCATACGGAGAAAGAGCTTGTGTTGCTTCAGGTACAGACGAATTTGAAGTTCCAGTAAATATTCAAACTAGAGGTTTGTTATTACAATGGGATGCAACAGGATTTATTGGAAGTGCAACATTAGGAGATATTGAAAACTGTATTGCTGTACAAGGGCAAGGTACTGCTGTAATCCAAGGGGATACTTCAGGTGCAACTGCTAAAATATTCAGATGGAACAACTCATTAAATTATTTACACATAGAAAATATTTCAGGTCAGTTTCAAAACGGAGAAGTATGTACAATTGAAAAAGAAGATTCATCAACATTCCAAATTACTTTGGGTGCTTCTTTTGGTTCACCTGCACAACAAGGTCAAAGAGGACCATTACTTGCAGTTAAATCAGGAACTACAACTTTAAATGCTGCTAATATATTAAAATTAGCTGCTAATCTTAAATTTGCAGGAGATAACAAATACTTTAGAATTGGGTTAGTATCTGAAGAAGATACAGTTAACGGAACTGCTGTAATAAGATTAACAGAAGATATTGGAGTTAGTAAAGCAAAAGGGGATAGTGTATCAGTAAATATGACCACGGAATTCTCAAACATAAGATTAACAGGTCACGACTTCTTGGATATAGGTACTGGAGATTTTGTAACTACAAATTATCCACTAACACCTACACAACCTTCCGACCAGGCAGATGAGATTTCTGAAGAAGATGGTGGTCGTGTATATTGGGTATCAACTGACCAAACTGGTGACTTTAGAGTTGGAGATTTATTTAAAATTGAACAGGCAACTGGTACTGCAACATTAAACGCAGACGCCTTTAACCTTTCAGGATTAAGTGAATTAAAACTTGGGTCTATCGGTGCAGAATTAGGTGCCGCTGTAAACGAATTTAGTACAGATGAAAGTTTAGCAGGAAATTCTAATACTGCTGTACCAACAGAAAACGCTGTATTAGGATATATGACTAGAGATAAAGCAGGCACAGGTGCTTGGGTTCCTCCAACAGGAACAGAAGCACAAAGACCAACAGGTGGTGCTTTATTCACAGGTGCAATAAGATATAACTCCTCAATATTAAATTGGGAAGGTTATAACGGTGATTCTTGGACAGGTCTTGGAGGTGGAACTCCTTGGACAACTGTTGTAGGAGATGGTTCAACTACGGTTACTGCTGCTGGTGGTCAAAGATTTTTAGTAAATACAACTGGCGGAACACAATTAATTAATTTACCTGCTTCTCCATTAGTTGGAGATTCAGTCGCATTTTTAGATTTATCAGGTACATTCCAAACAAACAATTTAACCGTTGGTAGAAATGGCAATGAAATTATGAATCTTGCTGAAGATATGAATATAACAACAAATCACGCAGGATTTACTTTAGTTTGGACTGGTGGAATTAACGGTTGGAAATTAGTAGAGGTTGCTTAATAATAGATAAATAGAGATATGAGTACATTAACACAATTCACAGTAACAGGAAAAGAAAAAGACGATTTTTATGGATTCCATATTGGGTCTATATCTAATCAAACAATAAAAAGAACAGTAACTAAAGATGTATCTGGCGTAAATCAAAATGATAGTATTTACGAATATGCTTTACCAAGTGCTTATGATATTGCAAATATGACTTTAACAACAACAACTTCTTTAGTTAGAAGAGGATCAGAAAATACATTACAATCAGGAAAATCAAATATTACAGGTATTTCATTTAATGGTGATGGAACAAAAATGTATGCTGTTGACCAATATCACGCAAGAATTATTCAATACTCATTATCAACTGCTTACAATGTATCAACTTTAACTTATACACAAAATGAAGAATTAGATGTCAAAACACAAGACATAACACCACAATCACTTACTTTTAATGACGATGGTTCTAAAATGTATATGTTAGGTATCGGTGGACCAGAAGACGCAAGTGTTCCTGGTGGACAAATTAATGAATTTGCTTTAAGTACAAATTACGATATTACAACAGCAACCTATACAGACAGATTTTCAGTTGCTGCTCAGGATACAAAACCACAAGATTTATATTTTAACAATGTTGTTAGAGGTGCTGTTCCAATCGGAGGATTATGTTTTGTAGTAGGTGATGATGGAGATGATGTTAATGAATACTTACTAGGTACGGCTTACGATATTAGTACGGCGTCTTTTGTTGACGCACATTCTATTGCTGGTGAAGAAGACAAACCAAGAGCACTCATTTTTGATAATGACGGAGATAGATTGTATGTACTAGGTCATACTGGAAATGATGTAAACCAATATCCATTGGTAACAGGTTGGGATATTTCAACAACACAAGCAGTTAATAGCACTAAATCTTTAAGAACAAATAATATTATACCAAGAGGTATGGCATTCAATGATAATGGAACAAAACTTTATGTTGTAGGTACAGGTGGTACTTTAACAATTGACGGTGGTGATGATGAATTGCCAGTTTCAGCATACCAAGTTAGAGCAAGAAATGATATGAAATTCTATGAAGGAAATACATATATTTTTGATGTATCTGACTCAAATTTAACAGATTCATCCTTTAAATTTTCTACAACAATGGGTGGAACTAAAGAAGGTGGTACTGAATATTCAACAAATGTAACTACTTCAGGAACAATAGGTCAGGCAGGTGCAACTGTAACTATAATAGTTCCTAAAAAGGTTTTAAGTAAAGAACCTGGAAGTGCAATAGATACACTATTTTACTATGAAAGTAACTTTACTAATACTGGTGGTAAAATATACACACCTGAATGGAAAGGTGAACTTCAAATAACTAAAACAGATGGTCAGGATGATATAGAAACTAGATTTGAAACTAAAGAACAAGAAGATATTTTTATGCAAAGTTTCTTTATGCGTGCTGGATTGACATTTAGTGTAGATAATGGGGATTTGAAGGTAGAATTAAATTAAAATTTTTAATAATTGAAGGTAAAACAATTATAAATATAAATAGAATAAGGATATAAAGAATTATGGCGACAATAAATTTAGGAAGAATTAAACCAGTATTCCAGGGTGCTTATAATGCAGGTACAGCTTATGTTGTAGATGACATTGTAACTTCAAGTGGAGAAACTTTTATTTGTATATTAGCTTCAACTGGTAACGCTACATCAAACGCAACTTATTGGTCAAAACTTGCTAAAAAAGGTGATGATGTAACACAACTTACTACTCACGGCGATATGCTGTTTAGAGGTGTAAGTGGTGTTGAAAGACTTGCTGCTGGTACAGCAAATAATGTATTAACAACTAAAGGCGCTGGTGTTGATCCTACTTGGACTTCATCAACTGCAATTAATTGGGACTATAAAAACGCAAATTTCACTGCTGTTTCAGGCGGTGCTTATATATGTAATACAGGAGATATTGGGACATTTACAATGACACTTCCTGCTTCTCCAGTAGATAACGATTATGTAATTTTTTGTGATGGATATGGTAAATGGAAAACAACAAACTTAACTGTTGATAGAAATGGCGAAAACATTGCAGGAGAAGCTGCTAATCTAACTTGTGACTCTGATTGGGCAACTTTAAGACTTACATATAAAACAACTCCAGATGTAACTTCATCTTTTATTGGATGGGTATTAACATAATTTTAAAATGCAAGTACAAACTAATATAAATAGTTATAGAAATTTAAAAGGAAAATAGAACAATGGCAACATTATCAAACTTACTCGGTGGCGGCGGCGGTGGCACAATAGACCACAGAAAAGAAGGAATGCCACTATTCGGATTATTTGGCGCAACAGGTGACCAAAATACACATATGACATACAGAATCTTTGATTCTGGTTTTAAAATGGTCGGCTCACCTTGGGGTTCAGTATGTAACTCAACAACTAATTACCGTTTCGGTATATTAGGGGACGCTTCTCACGCATATAATTTAAATGATTTCGGTACAGATATTGGGCACGATAACCTAACTTCAGAAACATATTCTGATTGGACAAAATATTTTAAATCAATGTATCAGATTGACCAATATCCTCACGCACAATATTACACTTCATCTAGGGATGGATTTATTTCTTGGCAAAGTTTTCACCACTATACATCAACTTTTGAATATCAAAATGCTTGGTCAAAATTAAATATGGTTTTACCTGAAGGTATTAGACCACGAAGAACATTCTGTAATAGACGAAATTCAATGAGAGAAATAACGGTTGGAAACAACTCTTGTGCTGCTATAGATTTTTATGATTATACTTCACACAAATTAAATGACGATCAAACCTACGCTACTGGTACTGGATATAACGAGAAAAATAAAATGCTAGTTATGGTTCACGCTGGTGACGAAGGTGGAAATACTTCTAAACTTATTCACATTTTCAAATCAAGTAAATGTTTAAATCAAGTAACTAAAATTAAAGATTATTTTGATAACTTAACATCAACAGAATACTTTACAGACACTTGGACATCTCAAAACAATAGAGATATGACAGTTGCTGTTGGTAATAATGAGTGGGTTGGTTTTGGACATAAAAATGGAAACAATATTAGATATGCCGCTTTCAATTGTAAAAACGGACAATCATTAGGAACAACTGGTGCTGCTAGGGTATACATTGGTTGGCAAGATTTCAATGGTTCAACAACTACATCTTACGGTGCTACACAAGGTGCTCAGTATTACACTAAATTTAATACAACTTGGGATGGTACTTGGGGAATGATTTATGCTCCTTACTACTACTACGGTTGTGGAATAGACGGTTGGTGTATGAACCTAGAAAATCCTAGAAAATTCATAAGTATTAACCAAACAAAAACAAGTAGATCAAATCCATATGTTGCTTGGGGACGAACAGGTTTCCACGGTGGCTGGTCAGACAATACTGACTCAGAAATGTGGAGAACATACTCTTGGTCTTTTGATCCGACAGATTCAGATCATACGACTACAACAAGAGTTTATTACGGTTCAAATGATAATAATGATGTAATCAGAAATGATAACTCATTTAGAGGAACCGATGTAACTAACAAAACAGGAAACTACGGATTAACAGAATCAAGAACAGGTCTACACGGTGGGTATTACTCAACTTGTTATCCTGTAATTTGTGGAGTTGATTGGTGGGGCAATTACGGAAACCAAGACGCTGCTTACGGTGGTAAGTTTGGTGTAGATTCCGCATAGATAATAAGTAAAGGAAACAATTATGGCAACAATGTATTTTAAAACTGTAACAGGTGAACCATTCACTGCTAACGCTGTAACTGGTGAAGATGGAGTATCAAAAGGACATTGCGTTAAAGTAACTGACGCACCTGACGATATTGCTGAGTGGAGAATGAAATATAATTTCGGAACTAATGCTGTTGATGTATATGGAACAACAGGTATTACAGATGACGAAGCAGTAGCAAAACAAGTAACAGATAATGAAACTGAAGCAACTGCTGAAGTTGAACGAGAAAAAGCAAGAATCGCTGCTAACGCTGGTTAATATTTAATATTAACTTTACATCGCTGGTTTTTATATTATGTACGACATTAAAGAACTCACTAAAGAAATTCATCAAAACGCTGAACGACAAGAGTTTGTAAAAACTCTAATGAGCGGTACGATTCATCCTGAATTGTACGCTACCTATCTCTATAATCAATTACAATGTTATGCTGTACTGGAAAAGTATAGTATGCACAACGACCTTTTTAGGCAAACACCTAATTTACAAAGAGCAGAAAAAATAGATAGAGATTTCAAAAAGATATGGTCTAAAGAAGAAAGACCTGTCATAACTGATAGTACAAAAGAATATGTTAAACATATTGAAACTATATCAGAAGATCCAGAAAAACTATATGCACATATCTATGTTAGACATTGTGGTGATTTATCTGGTGGTCAAATGATTTCTAAAAAAGTACCAGTCAAAAGATACTATGATTTTGAAGGTAAAGGACAAGAGTATAAAAGAATTGTAAAAGAAATTATACAAGAATATTTAAATACATATCAAATAAATGTAGTATCAGAAGCAAAGATTTGTTTCGCTTCTGCTACAAAATTATTCCAAGAGATGAAAGAGATTGAAGATATGTATTACAAACCTTTAATCTTAACTAACGAAGTAATTGAAAGAGATACAGAAAATGATCCTTTCAAAGGTACTAGTATTGAAGGTAAAGATTAATGATTTGGGAAAGATTAATTAAATTAGAAAAAGAAATTATAGAAATTTTTGATAAACATTTAACTGAATATAATGAACCAGGTATGGATAGATTTAATCAACCTGGTTGGATAAACCGTACTTGGACTAATATGAGTATTAGACGAGCACACATAGATGTAGTGGATGCCAGAGAAAGAAAAGGTCTTTGGATGGCACACATATGTTTATTTCCAAATTTAACTAATGGTGGTCCAATTTATGGATTTGATGTTATCGCAGGCAAGAATAAGATTACAGGTTGTTTCCACGATTTTAGTCCACTATTATTAAAAGACCATCCCTTAACAAAATATTTCATAGAAGAAAATAAATGGTTTAAACCATCTAAAGTAAGAGAATTACCAGATTGGGCAAAAGCAATCTTTAGTAAAGGTATGATTGCCGCTGGTAAGATAACGGAAGAGAGAGAGTTGAATCAAATTTGTACATTAGCAATATCAAATTTAAACGCATATATTGATAAAATTAGTGATTATAATAGTGATTCAAATAAAGAAGATGTAATAAGAGCACAAAATTTCTATTGCGAACACCAACAACAAAATCCACACACTCCTAGAACAATGAAATCACTAGGATTACCAGAGGACGATATAAAGTTATTTTGCGCTGATAATCTCTTTCCTACCATTAAATAAATCTTATAAATAGTATAAAAGACGAGGATTTAAATGGCAACACCATCAACAAGAGAAACATTAAAGCAGTATTCATTAAGAGCATTGGGTAAACCAGTCATTGAAATAAATGTAGATGACGACCAATTAGAAGATAGAATTGATGAAGCGTTGCAATATTTTGGACAATTCCACTATGAAGGTATTAGAAGAACATATTTAAAATATAAGTTAACTGAAGCAGATAAAACTCGTTTATCAGCATTAAATAATTTAGACGAAACAGCAACAGATTTAAAAGACAATACGGTTTCTACCAAGTGGTATGAAGACAAAAACTTTTTAGTTGTTCCAGATAGTATTATTTCAGTAGTTAATATATTTCCTTTTTCAGATAAAGGTAGTATGAATTTATTTGATGTTAGATACCAATTAAGATTAAATGATTTGTATGATTTTTCTTCAACAAGTGTAATTAACTATGATGTTGTATTAAGACATTTAGATTTTTTAGATCATATTCTTGTAGGTGAAAAACCAATGAGATTTAGTCAATTAGATAATAGATTATATATTGATATGGATTGGAAAAATGATTTACAAAAAGATGAATGGTTAGTAATAGAGTGTTATAGAAAATTAGATCCATCACAATTTGGAGATATTTTTAATGATATTTATTTAAAAAGATATACAACTGCTTTATTTAAAAAACAATGGGGCGCTAACTTGTCTAAATTTAATGGAGTAGCAATGGTGGGTGGAGTAACTCTAAACGGTCAACAAATTTTTACAGAAGCAACTGCTGATATAGATAAATTAGAAACAGAATTAAGAACTACTTACGAATTAAACCCAGCATTTATGATAGGATAGTGCTATGCCAGTTAATCATTATTTTCAAGGCGGCAACGGCATTGGTAATCAAAATGAAAAAAGATTACACGAAGACTTAATAGTTGAAGGTCTTAAAATTTACGGCCACGATGTTTATTACCTACCTAGAACACTAGTCAATAGAGATTTAATATTAGGAGAAGATACAACTTCTCGTTTTGATGACTCTTGGTTGATTGAGATGTACATAGAGTCTACTGAAGGTTTTGCAGGTCAACAAGAAATAGTTTCCAAATTTGGATTAGAGATTAGAGAAGACACTACATTTATGGTGTCTAAAAGAAGTTGGTCTTTCCACGTAGGTCAAAAAGATAGTTTAATTGCTGATGGCAGACCAAATGAAGGTGATATAATATATTATCCTTTAATGAACTCGTTTTTTGAAATACAGTTTGTTGAAGATCAGGAACCTTTCTTTGCGTTAGGTCAATTACCAGTTTACAAATTAAGAGTCACTCGTTGGGAATATTCAAGTGAGAAACTTGATACAGGTTTAAATGTTATTGACGCTGCTGAAGACAAGTACACATTAAATCAATTAAATTACAAATTTACTTTAGAGAGTGGTCAAGTTGCTTTAGATGGTGAAGGATCAATACTATTAGAAGCAGATTTATCATCTGGAGAACCTACTTTCTTATTAAACGAAGACTTTACAGAATCAGCAATACAAACTCAATCACCATATGCTTCAAATACCGATTTAGATAAAGCAGCAGGATTTGATACTTCTTCTGCTTTAGATGATATATTAGACTTTACAGAAAGAAATCCATTTGGAGATGAGGATAGATAATGTTAGGTAATAGATTTTATAATCAAAGTTTTAGAAAACTAATTATTGCATTTGGACAAGTCTTTAATAACATTGTTATTCAAAGAACAAATAAAACAGGTGGTGTAACTGCTAGAATAAAAGTACCTCTTGCATATGCACCTAAAGAAAAATTTATAGTAAGACTAGATCAACAAGCAAATTTAAATAGTAGAGAATTTGCAACATCATTACCTCGTATGGGTTTTGAAATAAAAGGTCTTAAATATGACGCTACTAGAAAACTGACTCGTGTTCAAAAAT
>Ga0315328_10000222_pt1 | contig 23974 bp, 34 predicted proteins | sample M120032315metaG_FD_203462 | JGI IMG/M metagenome (GOLD analysis project Ga0315328, IMG submission 203462) | Ammonia-oxidizing marine archaeal communities from Monterey Bay, California, United States - M1 200m 32315 | ecosystem: Environmental > Aquatic > Marine > Intertidal zone | place: USA... | reverse complement strand
GGCAAATGGCAGGGCACAAAACTTCACGAGGAATGAAATCCGAAAACCACAAACGCTATTATAATGGGCATGAAATTAAACCCACTATGTTTGTAAACACTAACGGTAAACAGAAACTCTGTGGTACAGCTAATGACGAACTAATAGTCGATTCAGAAGGCAATCCTATTCCGTTCAGAAATATTAATTGCGATTAATTTTAATTATCTATTGAAGCTATCGGGTTGGGTAACATTGCCAGCAATCTCACGTCCGCGATTATCTACTAGTTCAAATTCTAGTAACATCTTGTCGCGGATATTTGTAATGTGAGCTTGTTCGAATGCTGATATGTGGATAAAAACATCTTTGCCGCCGTCATCGGGTGTTATAAACCCGTACCCCTTTTTAGCGTCAAACCATTTCAATGATCCGTTGATTCTACTCATATGTATAGTGTTCCTTGTTAGTAAAATGATTTTACTACAAATATTTATCAGTATAATGAGTTTTTAAGTGATTTAAACCGACGATAAATTTACTGCTGTAAGTCCTTTAGGACCTTCTTGAGTTTCAAATGTTATTGCTTGACCTTCAACTAGGTCATTCATACCTGCATCTCTTACTGCTGATGTATGTACAAAAATATCTTTACTTCCATCTTCTGGTGTAATGAATCCGTAACCTTTTACGCCATTAAACCATTTTACTTTTCCGTTACTCATAGTCTTTCTTTGTTTCCTTTTGTTTCATTTTAAATTACTACTAAAAACATAGCACAATATTATATTGTACTATGTTCGTTAAGTAGTCTGTTTATTTAGCTTATAGAGAGTTTTTTCGCTCTTGTATCTCTGCTCGTCTTGCCTTTGCCAATTTACCTAAGTTACCTAGAGCCTTACGTGCTCTAGCCGCCGAGGCTTTTACGTTTTTAGTTTCGAACGATTCAGACTCTTTTAAGTAAGCCTCATACGCCGCAACTATTTCATCATGATTTGCCATAAAAATTTCTCCTTGTGTATTAGTATGTACCGGTAATAATATTTGTTTATATGAAAAGTGGCTTTTAAACGTCTAAAATGGCTATTTACTTTGCCATTATATCTTTTTTGGTCTATAAATGTTTGTTACTGCGGTATTATGTTGTGGGCCTGGACCATAATAATATGAACCAACTCCACCTGCAACTCCCTTTGAGTTATAAGGACTTGGAGCCGTTCCTGCCCAGTTATGAGTAACTGATCCGCCTTCTGGATTATTATTTCTCAGTTCAGCCGCGATGGCACTACTACCTTGATTCCCTCCAACAAAGGACATTCGGCACTTACCAACATCATTAGAATAAACAAAACTTACGTGTGAGAAATCCCAATAAGCTATATCTCCACACTTGGCGTCTTTAAAGTCTTTTATTTCTGTCGATTCATAGTCAGCTGTTCTATGTATATGTTTTGCAGTAGCACTTTGAAGAAACTTATATCCTGCATTTTTTAAAACCCAATTAACAAAACCCATACACCATGGTTGTTGATCAGTTTCCCAAACCTCTGAACCGTTTAGTCCTCCAAGGGCATCCCATATCTTTAAAATCTTTGCATTCTGATATTGTTTCTCAGTGTCAGCAGTTCCGTCCGGTTGTTGAAAAACGTGTTTTCCACCAACTGCGCCAAAGTATGGAAGTTTCCTTGATTTACCCATATTAAAAACTTGGCCTTTTTCCAACCACTCTCCTTTTTTAGCTTCTAATAAAATTTGATCTAGTATACCATCAAATGGATGACATATATCTTCGTGTGTTTGTGCTTCTTCTATCTCTTGTGCTGGAGCAACTGATATCTCAGGAGTTGCAACGTGATCTGGTTTCATTTCCGCGGCTGATACAGGATCTATTGGTTCAGCTGGTTCACCTTCATCACTTTCATTTGTTGCAATAAATTTGTTAAGATGAATTACAGCTCTTTCAATTTCTGGTGCTGGAATCGGTACTGGCGGAGGTATATTTGGGTCGCCTGTGAATACGTTAGGTGATCCTTGGCTAGTTGCTGGATTGTCATGTGGCGGAACAACAATATCATCTGCATTAGCATTATCGGCAGTATGATTTACTGTAAGAATATTATGAGCATAAACTTCATTTGAGTGGGCTATTAACCCTCCGTTACCATGTGAGTTAGGATCGCCATTAACTGCTACTAGCAAGTTGTTAGCGAATACATTACTATTCCCTGCTGGGGTAGTCTCTGCGCCGCAGACACGACTATCTGTAATTCTATGTACTGGTATTGTCATACTAGTATTTATTAAGTAATAATACTGGCTTTTGGTGGCGTAATTATGGAAGTTGTTTGTTTAAGATAGCCTTCAGCAAACTCGTGTTTTGTTAAGGCAACTAACGTAATAGCATCGTGTTTAATAGTAAAAGATTTAGTTACATCAGCTGTAAATAGAAACTGCTGTAATCCTATCTTTTGTCCAGTTGCTACAAGGGTTAATGGCATATTAACTTTAATAGCTTTATCATCTTCAGCTTCAAGTTTGCCGACTAGTTCTTCACCAGACTTTAATTTGATAGTAACTACATCATCAATTTTATAAGTTTTTTCAATTAACATTATGTGTCGTTTCTTCCTAATTCACAGTCTTCGTAATATTGTTGGAGTTCTTTAAAGCCTCCTATATACTTACCATGTAAAATAATTTGTGGAGCAGATTTCGGTTGCGCCATTCCATTTAGTTCAAACTCTTCAAATAGTTTACCTACTGTTATATCTTTTCCTATTACTACTTCGTTATATGGAATTTGGGTTTTATCTAATAATGCTTTTGCTTGAACGCAATAAGGACAATTAGGTTTACTGTAAATTACAGAGTTTGTCATAATTTAAAATCTTTCAATGTATCTTCTTCGATGTCGTGTTTGATACCACCGATAATATAACTTTCTACTTCTGTTTCTTGCGGAGCCACTTGCATTCCTGAACTTGACAACCAATGTTGTGTCCAAGGTAGTGGATTTGTATTCAGTGGCCGATCAGAGAATAATGTTTCGTAGCCTAAGGCTTTTAGTCTACGGTTAGCAATATATTCAACGTAAGCGTGTAATAGGCTTTCGTTTAATCCAATAATAGATCCATCTTTAAATAGATAGTTAGTCCAAGCCTTTTCTTCTTCTACACAATTTTTCCACATTTCATAAACGTCAGCTTCACATTCTTTAGCAATCTTTTTCATTTCAGGATCATCTTCACCCTTCATCCAATGTTTAAGAACATGGCTTGTAAGATTTAAATGTGTTGCTTCGTCTCTAGCAATTAATGAAATAATCTTAGCAGAACCTTCCATCATTTTTAATTCACCAAATGCAAACGTACAAGCAAAAGATACATAAAAACGTAAACCTTCTAAGATATTAACATTCATCATTGCAAGAAACATTTTCTTTTTGACATCACGCATTGTACCTTTTTTATTATGAAAATACTTGTTAGCAACTGTAGTAAAATTATCATAATGTTTAGTAACTGTTTCTGCACGTTTTAAAATTTCTTTGTCATCTAAAATTGTATCTAATACTTCTGACGGATTTGCATATACATTTTTCATAATGTGTGTATAAGAACGTGAATGGATTGTTTCAAAAAAGTCCCAAGTAACAATACAACCTTCAAGTTCAGGTAATGATACATAAGGTAAGAAAGCTAACGCTGGTCCTCGACCTTGTACGCTATCCAATAGTGTTTGGTATTTTAAATTAGCAGTAAAGATATGTTTTTGTTCAGGTCTAAAATTTGCATAGTCTGAACGATCCTTTTGTAAACTTACTTCTTCAGGTCGCCAAAAGTAACCCAGCATTGTTTGATTAAGTTTATCAAACTCTGGAAATCTAAATACATCATATCTTTGTGTGTTTTGGTCTTTTCCAAAAAACATATTTTGTTTAGTGAAATCTACCTTGTCTTTATTAAATACTGTCTTTGTCATTATAATCTGTTAATTCATTATGTTGTGTTTATATAACACAACTTTCACAATCTTCTTCTTCTATCTTTTTTGGAGTCTCTGGTTCGTATGAGTTAGGTGTGCTTTCTGATGTTACTTCTACTTCTTCTGGAGTATCTGTTACGTCAACTTTCAGGTCGTATGTATTTTGATAATAAGATGTTTTCCACCCTAGCTTATACGTCATTAGCATATCTTGGATCATTACACTCATTGGTACTTCGTTGTTATCAAAGTGCGTTGGATTGTAACTCCAGTTACCACTAATAGCTTGATCAAAGAACTTCTGCATTATGGCAACAATATTAATGTAACCTTCGTTACTTGGCATATCCCATAATAGAGTATACTGATTTTTTAATAATTGATACTGCGGAACAATTTGCTTAAGAGGCCCTTTTTTTGATTTCTTAATGGACAAGTATCCGCGAGGTGGTTCGATTCCATTTGTTGCATTCGACACAATGGAACTGCTTTCTGATGGCATTTGTGCGGACAAAGTGGAATGCCGTAGGCCGTGCTTCTTAATATCTCTGCGTAAACTATCCCAATCATATTTTAATGTAATACTGCATACTTCATCAAGATCTTTTTTGTAATGATCGATGGGCAGTAGTCCTTCTGCGTATTTAGTACGGTCAAAGTATTCACACTGACCTTTTTCGATTGCTAACTTATTAGACGCAGACAATAGATAATATTGAAATGCTTCTGTTAATTCGTGTACTTTTGTTAATGCTTTTTTATCAGAATATTTTACTTGATTCTTTGCTAGGTAATGTGCTAATCCTATATAGCCAACACCTAAAGATCTACGTGCTTTCGTGCTTATTTCAGCCGCTTTTACAGGGTAGCGTTGATAGTCTATAATTTCATCTAATGATCTAACAGCTAATTCGCATAAGTTTTCTAGTTCTTCTAGTTGATTAATCTTTCCTACATTAATTGCAGATAATATGCATAATGCTATTTCACCATTAGGATCGTCAATGTGTTGTAATGGCTTTGTAGGTAATGTAATTTCTTGACATAGGTTACTCATATAAACAGTATCTTTAAAAGAACTGTGAGTATTACAATGATCAACATTCATTATATAAATGCGTCCTGTTTCTGCACGTTCTTTAATTAGAGATGAAAAAAGATTCATTGCAGGAATTTTATGTTTTCGAAGTGAAGTCTTTCTTTCATACTTTTCATAAAGTTCTTGAAATAAATCTTGGTCACTAAAAAATGCTTCATATAAGTCTGGTACTTCGTGTGGTGAAAATAATGTAATATTTTCTCCTTTAAGTAATCGTTCATACATTAGTTTATTAATTTGAATTGAATAATCTAATTTACGAACTCTATTATCTTCAGTTCCTTTGTTATTTTTTAATACTAAAATATCTTCAATTTCGTAATGCCAAATAGGGAAGTGCGTTGTAGCACTACCTCCACGTACTCCATTTTGAGTACAGCATCTTACAGTTGATTCGAATTTTTTTAGAAAAGGAATCACTCCTGTGTGTGCAACTTCGCCGCCCCGTATTTTAGAGTTAATTGCTCTTATTCTGCCTGCGTTGATTCCTATGCCGGCTCTTTGTGCAGTATATCTACCAATCGACATATCACTAGCGAAAATGCTATCAAGGGTATCGTCACTATCAACAAGGACACACGAAGCAAATTGCCGAACAGGTGTACGGACGCCGGCCATGACTGGCGTTGGGATATTGATTTTAAAAAGTGAGGTCGCATCATAGTATCTCCTTACGTAATTTAAACGATTCTTTTCTGGATACTCAGCAAATAAAGTTGCCGCTATCATCATGTACATAAATTGTGGAGACTCAAAAATTTCTCCATTACTTCTATCTTGACAAAGATACTTGTCTACAATTTGTCTTAAGCCTGCGTAAGTAAAATTTTCATCTCGAGAATGTTTAATATACTTGTCAAGTATTTTAATTTCATCAACAGAATATTTTTCCAGTATACTTTTATCGTATACTTTACGTTCAATATTTTTATTAATCATTTCTTGTAACGTAATTGGTTTAAAATGACCAAATGCTTCTTTATAAATTGGATAGAGTAATAATCTTGCCGCGGCGAATTGATAATTTGGTATGTCTAAGGTAATTAGATCGTTTGCTGACTTAATTAAAATTTCTTGAATTTCTGCTGTACTCATTCCATCGTAGAATTGTATGTTGGCGTTCATCTCAATTTGGGAAGCACTTACATTAGCAAGGTTTTCTACTGCTTCTTCTACTACAAAATGAATTTTATTAATATTTAATGGTACTAGTCTGCCGTCTCTTTTCCGTATGTGTATACCGACGCCGTTTGACATTATGAATTTACTCCTTGTTACGCTTACGTTTAATTATTTGTAAATGATATTGTATTTATTGTAACCGTGGCATCTTGTAAATTCGTTGTGAAATAATTGTAGTGGGTAAGTCGCTATTTTGAACAACCCCGTCATAATTATAGCACAATATTTTATCGTCGACGTATAATGGGTATAATAATTCTTCATTTACATTGTCTATACTGATATGTATCTCAAATTTACAATCTTTAAACTTATCGGTTAACTGTAGCGTGTAACAACTTGCGAGTGTTAATGTAAAATCACAGTACTTATTAACGTCCAATAGCTCCCATGGTGTAGGCCAACTAGTTTGATCCCATGGGTTAGTACTTAATTTACACCGTTTCTTGGTGTTGTAATAGTTAATTACATCTTTGAAAGGATTACTACTTATTTCAAGCCTGGATCTAACTGCTTTCCAGTGCTTTAACTTAATATCATAATCTTCATATAACACTATGACTTATACTTTACCTTAAATAAAAGTGTACCTGTATCAGCACTAGTTAAGTTTTGCATCTCAATGACTATTGTGTCAACTAGTGTGTCGCCACTTTCATCAGTAACAACTGCTCTAAAGCTGATATTGGGTTCATAAAGTGAACTACCTATATACGAGTGATCATCAGTTAAGATAGCTGTACCTAATGATCTGTTAATTAAAATTTCTAATGTTCCTTGTCTAATAGCATCTACCTGTGATGAACGATAAAGGTAATCAATATATACTGTTCGATCGGTATCACCTGGTGCTTTTAGTACTCTAACATATGATGTTTGTTGAACAACATTAAATCTGTAAGAAAATTCCATGTCATAAATTGCAGGCCCTTTAACTTCAGGAATATATGGGTGAGTTATTAATGATTGATCAAATGCTAACTGCTGTGTTCTGCTAAAGAAGTCACCTGCTGAAACATTACTTAAGGCCGTACCTTCAGAAAATTCAATTACTGCATAAAGAGCCGCGGCTTCTGTACCACCATCGTTACCTACATCAACATAAACGTTATTATCACTAGTATTATAATTACCTGTGTGTATCCAAATAGCACTTCTATCAATATCTTGGAATTTGCTATTTTGAATAACGTTATGTATTGGACCATCAGCCATCCCTGGGTTGTTTATTACTGTATTTTCACCAAGCACAAATCCATATCCTAATGTTTCAAATATACATTTGTCCCATAAGTTATTTTCTATATCATAATCAGATTCAACAGCTCTTGCAAATCCTTGAATTTGTACATTCCTAAACGTATTTCTTATTGTATTAACTGCCGTACTTAAACATGACATTCTAATACCTATTTGATCAGCAAGGTGAGTTGCACCGCTTGTCCATATACCTGTAATAAGTATGTCTTCAAAAATACTTTCACGACAACTTTGTAATTTTAATCCTACATTAGTAGAATTATGTTTTAAAGTCATTCCTTTAAGATGAATACGTCTTGCTTGGTTTAATGTTGTGCTTGTAGCATCTAATGCCGGTGATCCTGGAGTACTTGCACTATTAACAGTTTCAAAGATTGGAGCATTTGCTGTTTGTGTTATAATAACTTTATCTGCACCAGCACCAATAATACTTGCGTGTGGTGGAATTTTAATACTATCTGAAAGTGTATAATCGCCAGCATCTATTGAAAGCACTACTCTACTAGCTGTACTTCCTTTTGTTGCTGTATTAATATATAATTGGTCAATAGCTTGTTGTAATTTTGTAGTACAATCAAGACCGTCACCTATAACTCCAAAGCTCTTAACATTAACTTTTTCGTCTAGTCTATCTTGTAAAGTTCTAGAAACAGGTGTTGTAGCTGTAGTACCTGTTAACATTGTTGTATCGTTTTTTAGATACGTATATTGATCAGCAAACGTAAACAAATTATCGTGTTCTGTCAATACTTTAGAATTACCTACTGCTGGAGACCCTTCAGATACTGACCCATTACCTATGTAAAGTTCACGAGTATCCACTGCCCAGCCTAGTTCACCACCAGCTAATTGTGGTACACCAGAACCAGTAAGCTTCTGTCCGCGTCTAATTTGTATTCGGCTAATCTGTACTATTGCCACGTTTCAACTCCTTGTTTTATATATTTATGCGAAACGGTCGTAGTACTGGTACACCCTATCCCACCATTTAGACTCCCAATGCTTAAATGTGTCAGGATAAATGTCAAATTGCTGATATGTAAGGTCTCTGCAACACATAAAGACGTGTCCTTCTTGTATTTTAGTACCATATAATTCGTTATGTGCCAATGCGTAGGCTACTAATTGCATTTTATAATCATCAACCCACTCTTCTTTTTTAGGCTTGTTAGACTGTTTAAAGTCCATGATGCATTGTCCACCTTTAAAGACGCCTAAGAGGTCTGTAGTGCCTGCATATATCTTAGGATGGTATAATGATACTTCACTACCCCATATTTCGCTCACAAATGATAATGCTTCTTCTCTTATTACTTTTGCCATATCATTTGCTTGTTGACTAAAAGGGTTTGAGCCTGCGTCAGGCCAAGAGCCTGTATCTATATAATCTTCTAGAAACTTGTGCATACGTGTACCAACACTTGCGGCTTCAGTTGTAATTTCGTTTGCTTTTTGTTCACCTACTCTTTTACGCCATTCGTTAAGAGCAGTTTGATCCTTTGTTTTACTTAATATAGTTGTAACACTAGCAACATTATTGCCATCAGGACAAGCGTATAAACGTTTACCGTCTACAGACTCTTTTTTAAGACTTTCATAATCAAATTTCTGTTTAATCAATTTTCGGCTCCATTGTAATATACTCAAATTTGAAGTTAACCACAAAGCACCTTCTTGGTGCTCTACAAGGGTATGTTCCGTGAAATACTTTTCCGTCCATTATAATAACTTTGCCTGGATAAGGATTAAAATGTGAACACATTTGGTTACCATCAGTCTGTGGCATTAATGTATAGGTACAACCATCTGTTGGTTGTCTTCTTTGTTCCTCTGTTATTGTATCAAAAAACATTATCATACTAATTAAATTAGACTGTTGAGTGTGATTATGTATTGCTTGATAGCCTCCATCTTTATATTCAATTGCCCATGCTTCATAAGGCTTTATGTTAATACTATAATTCAAATGTTGTTTTAGTTTTTTGTCTATCCAACCTGTTATATCTAGTTTGAAATTTGGATCAATGCTATATTGTACACGATCAGGATACTCAGACCTTTGAAAGGCGTCGGTAAACACACGTAAATATTCTTTCCAATCAGGATGTTCAGTTTCTATAATAAATTGATTAGTATCTGTATTGTAATAATTATCACAAGTATAGTTTTGATTATCCTTAAGGAATGTTTTCCATTCTGTATTATTTAACTGTGACATTATCTTCCGACTTATCAGCCCATCTATCGTCCCAACCTTCGTCAGGGGTCATGTAGGTAAAATCAAAATCAATAATTACACTTCTTCTAGGAGCCTTAGTTGGGTATACTCCATGGAATACTCTACCATCAAATATAATACATTGTCCTGGGTTAGGTGCAAAGTTATTAACAATCATTTCGTTACCACCACCTGGCATTATTGAATACAACATACCGTATTGTCCAACTATTCTATTATTGCCATCACTTCCAATTATAACATCAGAGTCTTTTGATTGTGACCATAATGGAGGTTGTGTATCTAAATGTACAACCATACTAATTAATGTTGGACCATGGCAATGTAAATGTTGATACCCTCCGTCTTCATATAATATAGCCCATGATTGATTTACTTTTATATCTTTAACTGGTATGTGTTTTTCTATGCATAACTGGTTGAACCATTCATCTATTTTATATTTTTTTACTTGTTCAGTTGTATCAAATTGCCAACCATTAAATATTGTTTTGTAAGAACTTTGATCAGGACCTTTGTCTACAAATAGTTCTTCTAATTTTTTCCAATCAGGATAGTATGTTTCTGCTATCCAAAGGTTCATTGAAGATTGTAGTTGAAAGTGTGGCACAATTAATCCTTTTTATTAAATCTAGAATTAGGATTGTCTTTTGATGTAGGTGGTTCTGTTGTAGGTTGCCTAGGAGTTATGTTAAATGGACTACTTAAATCCACGCCTCCCCATGCATCGTTAGACATATAAGGATCTACTTGTGAATTAATATCTTCTTCACCATGCACTACTTTTACTTCTGGAATGTAATGCATAAGTGTACGTTCAACACCCATCTTTAAAGTTTGCATTGACATAGCACATCCTGAACAAGCACCAGACATAAAAATAGTTGCTATACCATTAGCATGATCCCACTCCTTTAAACTTATTTCGCCTCCATGCATCGCAACACTTGGTTGTAGTTTGTCTTCTATAATAGTTGCTATTGCAACTTCAATTTCTGCCGCTGTTTTTTCATCTGTCATTTTATTTTCGGAATTACTGCTTTGTCCGTCCTTTCTGTTGTATGAATTTCGTTTTCGTGTAACATTCTACTTTTTATTACTGCTCCGAAATTGATTGTGAATACTATTCTTTCTTCGTCTGTTTTACTTGGTTGTGTTTTATGATTAATCCATCCTGGAAATAAAAGCACGTCGTTTGTATTTACTGAAATTTCTCGCCAGTAGTCATGAATGTTACTATGCTTATCTTCTCTTGAATATGCTACCCATTTATCACGCAGTAAAGATTCAAACATAATATTACCACCATCCTGCGGTTGTTTAACATAAATTGATACTACAACAGACCCAGGACCATGTTCATGTGGTTTTGTATAACCTCCCCTAGTATGTAGGTTAGCCCAACTTTTAGAAATAAAATATGAGTCGTATGCAACGGCCCATTCATTTAATGCAATTTCTATTTTAGGATGGAGCCATTGTAAAAAAGGAACCATTGAAGGCCAAAAGTGCGGATTGTCGTTATTTCCTGCTGTAGTAATACCGCCACCATCTTCTGAAACACCAGGACCTCCGTGAAGTTTTATATGTTCCTTAAACTTATCAAGGTTAAACCCAGGCTCATAATTATATTTAAATACTATAGTTGGTACTAGTTTTACTTCATTCATTGTACAAAATAATTTAGTGTAAACACTAACCTTTCTTCAATAGAATTATTAGCTTGTGCTCTATGCGATAGCCAACCAGGAAAAATAAGAACATCGTTTGTTTCAATAGCCACTTCACTATAGTAGTCATGCATATTTCCGGGTTTATCTTTTCTCATATAGGAAATCCACTCACGACGAGTAAAGTTTTCAAATTCAACATTCCCACCATTCTTAGGTTGTTTAATATAAATTGATACAACTAAATGAGTAGAGCCGTGATCATGTGTTTTAGTATAACCACCTATTAGATGACTGTTAACCCAACTTTTAGTAATAAAGTATTGAGTCCAATTAAGTTGCCATTCATTTAATGCAAGTTCAACTTTTGGTCTAAGCCAATTTAAAAAAGGTACTAAAAATTCTTGCTCGTGAAGGTTTTCGCCCATACCTGCTGTAGTTAATCCACCTTCACCTTCATAGTTGCCTTGAATTCCAATTCTTTTTAATTGATCTTTAAAAGGATTTAAATCAAAACCTTGCTCATAATTGTATTTCCACATCAAAGTGGGAAGGAATTTATACTCATTCATAACAATAGTATATAACAGTTTTTAAGTTAAGTCAAGTAATTACTGAGCTTTAGCAGTGGCACGTTTTGCCATTTGGTCTACTGTGTCAGTGCCGGAATCGGTTTGGACTTGTGCGTCTGAAGGTGCTTCAACTTTTGTTGCTAGTGTTACACCTTTATCATCAAAGTTTTTAATGTATGCTTGAAGGTCTGGATTAGCATCATAAACTACTTTGAATCCGTCGTAATCAAATTGTGGTTTATCAACGTTACTTAATATTTTATTGAGTGCTTGAAAAGAAAGATAGGCAGGCTGATTTTTATTGTCAGCACCGCCTATCATATTTCTAAAAATTGATATTAATTCTGTCTTAAGGGTTGTCCCTTCTAAGACTTTTTTTTTGAAGTACTCTCCGTACTTAAAATGTTTCCTAGCCTACGTGATCGTTCTACGCTTTCTCTTTTTTCTCTGTCTGCAACTTCTTCTCCGCCTGTAGCAGGTTCACTTGCGCCAAATTCATCATCTACTGGAGCTTCAACACCTGGTTCGCCTTCTGCATCGACAGGCTCCATTGCTGGATCCTCTACCGGAACATCACCTTCTGCTCCTGGCATTGTTTCTGGTCCACCTTCGCCTGTTATGATGGCTACGCCACCTGTAAGTGCTTCACGTGTTCCTTCGAAAGTTGTATATAATTGTTCTAATGCTGGTTTTACAGTACCAATGAATTGTTCACTCATTTCACTGCCTAGTTCGTCACGAATCGCGTCGCCTAATTCTAGCATTGATTCTGTTTGCATTTCTGCTGTGTCTTCCATCCAGCCTGTAATTCTATCAACCATGTCCTTTGCGGCCATTACTAGTTGAGCTGATTCTTCTGCGCCTTCTTTAACTGGTTCTTTTTTCTGTGCTTGGAATTCTTTTGACATTTTAGTATATTCGTTACCTTTAAGTTCTCTTATACCTTTGCCTTTTTTGTCTTTAAGCCATGATGTAAATTCTGTTTCTGGGTCTTTGTCAGCTTCAGTAACCCATTCGTCTCTCTCAGCAATTTCTTTATTGATTGTGTCAAGGAATAATTTACCTTTTTGGTAAGCGTCACTATTATGAACAGTTTCAAAACTCTCATTAGTTTCAACATCTGCTAATTGAGTTCTAAGCCTGTTTCGTGCGTCCTCAAGTTGCGATAGAGTAAAACTTTCTAATTGTAACTTTTGCCCGAAGTTTTTACCAAGACTTTCATTCAACGCATTTGCTGTTAATGGTTTTGATAGTTCATGTATTTTCATATCTTGTATTCCTATCCTAAGTGTTATAGTTATTTATCATCAATCGTCAAAGATATAGTCGTCAAGCTGGCACGTATAATACCATGTTTTGTCTTTTGCTATATCAAATAGTATTAAAGCAGAGTCTTGTCTAACAGGATCTGACGTTTTTTCAATGGTATTTTTGGCATATAAGCTATCCATATAGTACTTTCCTAGCTTTGTATCTAATTCTAGTATTGTATGTAGGTCATCTTGCTTATTTTTAGATACGCAACGAGCATAAGCAATTGCGCCTCTTTTGCTAAATGTATCAGCTATACGTTTACTATCTTTAACATTAAATATTAAATATCCATGTTTAGTACGTCTAATTACAGTATTCTTAATGCGTATGCTGTTACCTTTAGCATAGGGAATAAAGACATCCTGAAGTCCGGATTCCATAATTGCGTCTAATTCTTTTGCTAGTTTAGAAATCTTCATTAGCAACTACCAACGTCAGATTGTTATTGCGTACTTTACTTACCAGTGCTTTTCGGATAAGTCCCTCAATAACGAATTGTTCTCTTTCGGGAAAAGAATGTAAGGGTAATGGATTGTCTAGCTTTTTAAGAACTCTAGCTTCTTCATTACTCATTGCTATTGTAAATTCACCTACGAGGTCATTTATTTTCATTATACTACCTGTCCTGCTGGATTGCCGCCTGCGTCAGCGTCACTGCCAGCTACTTTATCTGCTTTAGCTTTTACTATAGCATCTAATTCATCCTTTTTATAAATGAACCCTTGTGGTTCACCTGTTTTAGGATTTGGGTTTTTTAATGTAACTTCGTCTCCGTCGACGTCTACAATATCAAATTCTTCTTCTTTTCCACCTTGCGTTGGAACTGCTAATTGTGATCCTTTTTTAAGGATTGCTGAGGCTACTTTATCTTGTCCTTTTTGTATTGCCGTGGCCGCCCCTTTTGCCACTTTGGCTCCTACTTGTTGAGCTTTATTTGTATCTTTTCCCATGGCCGCCGCCGCTCCTGCACCTTGTGCCGCCGCTCCGCCCATGGCTTGACCTACTCTGCCGACTGCATTTCCAATTGCTGGAACAATTTCTACAATCTTTGCTTCGTCTATAGGTTTTTTAAATTCGTAAGCTCTCATAATAGTATTTACTCTATTTAATTTTCTTTCTTGTCGGTTTTCTTCTTTTTGCACTTGGCCCACCTTTAGTAATCTTACGTGCTACTCTTTTATGTGGTGGCGTATAACCTTTTGGCTTATTAATAGATTTTCTACGTGATTTTGCTTTACCATATCGTTTTTGTGATAATGGTTTGTTTAATTTTGCAATACGTTTTGAAGTTGCTCCAGTTCGTTTACGTCTACTAGATTTTATTTGTAGAACAGATGATCTTGCTCGTCTGGCTTTCTTCATTGTAATCATACTGCTAATTTTCTTAGCCGCATTACAAGTAGCCGGTTTTGCTACAATACGTCCTTTTCTAGTGCCTGACGTACATCTATATTTCCTAACAACTTTACCTTTAGATCTTCCAAAGATAGGAATAATACCTTCAGTAATAATTTCAGCAATTTTCATTACTTTTTAGCCTTCTTTGGTTTACCAGGTTTAAAACTCTTAACCTTCTTTGGCATAGTTCTTTTTGGTTTAAATGCTCTAAAACTCTTTGGCTTACGTGTTCCTGATGGCTTCCCAGCTTTGTTTAATGCTTGTACTCGTTTAGATGCTGGGTTTGAACGCATTGTTTTCGCTCGTCTACGCATCATTTTAGCGCCGACTCTTGCTCTAGTACGCTTCATTGTAATTCTAGCTTTCATATTAGGTGAAGCAAAGCATTGTGCGATCTTCTTTACAATTCTTCCTTTGCGGCGACCAACAGTACAGCGGAACTTTCGCACCACTTTTTGTCCGGATCTGCCCCAGATTTGCTTCTCGTCTAGATGATTATAGATTTCACGTAACAGCATACGTGTATTTATGTGAATGTAAGATGGATTAGTTAAAATTCATGAGCACAACAACAAGCGTGGAAAGTAAGCCGGCAATTATAGTGCCTGTGGCACCAATAATTACCTTCATCATCGATTTGTTGCCGTGTATAATATCAGTGTGGATATGTTCGACTTTTTCTTCAATTGTAGTTAATCTGCGTTCTAGATTCTCATAGCGTTGGTGGCATAGAGCCACATGAGCTTCTAGATTATCTTTTTCTACGTCTGCTTTTACTATGGCACTTTTCGCCATCTTTATCTCTCCATTCCGTTGTTATCGTGGAAGGGGCCTGTTTTATAATCGCCTGATGTTCTATATTATGTGCCTGGTAAACAGTTAAGAATCTAACAACTTATTCTGTTCACGTTAATATTTATCATTGTGCCAGCTCTTCTTTATCTACTAACTTAAACACAATATTTTGTGCCGTTCCGTTAGTGCGAAAAGCATCACTGTTATTTATTGTAGACTCGTTTAAGTTGTTTATAACTGGAATAAGATCAAAATCATCAGTTAACAGTGATGGAGTTAATGCACCATCACGTTCACTATCAAATTTAAATGTCCAAACATTATGTTCTTCTGCTGGATCATGGTCACTACCAAACTCCCCATTTTCTAAAGTTCGTTTTTCTACAGTAGGCCCTCCATTAAAAAGTGGATTTATTCGCATACTTAATACTTGAAAGAATGTATTCCAATTAGCCTGCTGATTAATTAATAATCTATCATGGCTTCTAAATTTGTTCTGTCCAGTTTGCGTGATATCGACAAGTGTTTTAATTTCTAATGATTCCATAGTTAATTATACTTATCGGTCATAAAAAAAGGGTCCAGTAAAAACTGAACCCTTTTTCGTAGTGTGTTAATAGTGTAGTGTAATTAAGTAATTACGCCGCTACTATAAATTGTCCACCAGCAGTTGCCGTTGCCGCACTAAAATCGATAGATCCAGTTGAACCAACGTCATCACCAAGGTGACGTACTGCACGTTGTAGTGCCGCCGCGTCCCATTGTGATCCGTCAACTACAACGTTTACTAATCCTGCTGTACCTTCTGAATTGTACGCTAGTGGGTTGATTGCTTGTGCTAATGCTTCTAAGGCTTTACCAATTCCGCCTTCACTTGCCATACTTGCCTGACAAGCGATTACGTAAAAACCTAGATTTGCTGTTGAATATAAGGTCTCGTGTGCGTGACCTATTCCTGTTGTTCTTGCTACTCCAGCCATTTTATTTCTCCTATGTTCTCTAATGACCCTGACATACGTTTCTCTTGTATGTTAGTTAATAGTATTTAGTCAATTGGGGGATTTTTGGCTACTTTTTGCTCTGTAATGCTCTTTTTTGGAGTGCTCTGAGCATTGTGATGTATCCTGGACCGGCTTTTACTATGTCATCAAGCATTTTAACAGCCGGTAGGTAGGCTTGAATAAAAGGGGATGGAACACTTTTGCCTTGCTTTGCCATGTCTAAAAACTTTTTAGTACCAACTAAATTACGAGGACCAACAATGTATCTATAAAACATTAATTCTCTATTAGTTGTTGGAACCATATCAGGTGTACTAATACTTGGTTCGTTATCTTTAACCTTACTTGTTTCTAAATCTCTCTGTGAGGCTAACTGTTCTAATGCAGGAATTAAATCACTATTTCGTAGTTTAGCTCTAGCGGCCAGTAATAATTTAGTTACAACTTTCTTTTTATCAAGTGTACTAATGCTGTTAAGATTAACAACATGGCGTCTAATTGCTTTGTAGTCTGAGTTACCAATACGTAGAGCACCCTCTATGTTAAGAAATAATTCTGAATTAGAGCCATTAAAGCCACTTGACACTTGATGTAAGTAACCATTAAGTCTCATAAGAGGTAACGTTGTACGCTGACGAAGTTGCAAAGCCGCCGCCGGATCTTTTAACTTGTTCATTGCTTGTTCGTCACCAGTAACAAAATATATTAAGTTATATAAGTCTGTTGCGTGTATACGGAAGTGACCATAGTTTTGGTTACTTACTGTATTTCTTGCATAGCCATTTGCTATTGGTTTAAATGATGGGAACCTTCTTAATACTTCTAAAACTAATAGAGACAGATAGAGGCGCTCACAACAATCAGTATACGTTAACTGACGTTGGTCACTTGAATTGCGAGTCATTCTCGCTTCATGAATTTCGTCTAAAAACTCTAGTTCCATAACACTTACTTCATATATTTGTCAGCAAAGATATTAATCATATCTCGCGGATCTTTAACTGCTAAAAATGGTGCGAGTCCATCTGATCGTTGAATAGATTTAGTAAACTCAACACGTACAGCAGGTTTAACTTTATCAGTAGTAGCCATCATTCTTAATGTTTTAGCTTGTGGTACTGTAACTTTAAACTTTTTGTCATCGTCTGTTACTACGGTATCTCGTTCAACTGGATTACCTTGCGAGTCTAATATTTTACCTAGTTGGTCAAATATAGTATCGTTTTTAAATCCAGGACCAATACCTCCGTCATCAGCGTCAGCAGGATCAACATCTCTTTTTTGCATAAAGTCAATTTCGCCTGGATCAAAGTCCCCGGTTTCTTTAACAAATTCTTTTGCTCTCATAGTTTTTCCTTCACGTTTAATTGCTCTATTAGCCGCACTAAAATTACCGCGGTTAACTAATTTCATATCACCACCTGGATGAGATAATACATATCCCTCTCCACCTGGTTTGTCACCTATTGTTGCTTGTACATCAGCAGGTTGTTGTTCTAGTTGTTGTACAATATCGTCTTTAACTTTCATAATGCCTGAAACAGTTTGCCATAAAGCATTAACGCCTTGCATATTTGCCTGAAGGTATTCAATAATTTTACCTTGTTTAATTCTACTAACTTTACTTCCACTTAACCATTGTACGAAGTCTTTTCCTAAATTGGTTAAACAATTGTCATCAACACATCTATTTGTATATGTGTATAATATATTAGGAAAGTCACTAACTTTCATGTTACGTAATGTTTCTTGGTTTAATAGAGCATCAATAGCCGCTCCGTTCTTATTAACAATCGCATTTAAATTTTTAATACCAGCACTATCTATCTGTGGAGGGTCTTGTGTAGTTACTGGTGGTAGCACTAACACTTCATTACCTTCAAAAATATCTGCATTTTGTAATGGCCCTTCAGTACCAGCATCGTCTACAACTCTATGAATAACTATTCCTGTTTTACTTCTTCCTACTCGTTTACCTAAGTCGCTGTCTGCTTGTACTTTATACTGTACGGTATTTGGTTTAAAAGTATATGCACCATCAATTAGCTTTGGCTTATTAAAATATAGTAAGTCTCCTTTAAAGTATCCTCTGTGTTTTTTAGGTACAGCTTTTTCATACTCGTCGTATACATCTTTCATGTTACCTGCAAATGCTTTATAACTAGCTGATTTATCACCACCTTTGCCTCTGCTTAATAACATATTCTCTAAGTCATCTCCACTTTGTGATTTGCCATCATATCCTTTTGCGACAAAGCCTGACTTATCTGTAAAGACAAACTTCCCTTTAGGATTACGACCAAATACTACTGCTGGAGAACCATCCCATTTAATTGTAACATTTTTCTCGCCACCTTTAGCCATATTAGATAAAGCTGTTAAGGCACGTTTGGCTCCAGCACTACCTTCCCAGAACACAACATCTTCAGCGTGTTGGATACGTGCTTCCATTTCTTTTACAATATGTTTAAATTCAAAAAATCTCATTACGGTAGCTCAAGCCCATCCTTTTCAAACCACTCTTTAGCATCTGCTACTAGTGCCTCATAATTAGGGTCTGCTTTAATTTTATTATTAATTGATTCTACACTTTGTAAGTCTTTTGCTGATGCAGTTGGACCCATTAAAGTTTTAGAAATGAAGTCTGGATCTTTAGCTTTTTTTGTAGGTTCATTAGTTATTCTATCAACTAATCCATTTGAAGGACTCCACTTAAAGCCTTGTGCTTTAGCAAGTGAGGCAATCATAATCATACGGTGTTGTCCTTTGAAATTACTTTTTGCATCCATACCGCCTAAAGCAAACTTCATAAACTTTTGGTCACCAAACATTAAATCAGTTTGAACAAAGCCTTTTTTAGGATCACCATTGATTGGTGTTTTGAAGTGTACAGAAATTCCTGACTTACGTATCCAATTTTTAGGATCCTCGTCAGGGTAATTTTTAATTACCCAAGCTCGTAGTATACTTACTAAATTATCTTTGTCAACCTTTTCTTTATCAATTGCAACATCTAAGTCACCACTTGTGTCTTTAACACCAGTGCTACCTAGCATATGATTCTTATGGTCTAATTTAGTAATCTTTTCAAGCCAAGAAAGTGTAGGTTTGACATCAGCTTTGTTAATGCGAACTGTTGCTGGTTCGCCTTCAGCATTTTTAAATATATTTCCGCCTTCTTTAAGAATCATCGGAATGTCTCTTTGTTTCAACAATACGATCAATTCCACGTTTAAATTTACGTGGATCACCACTTCGTATACTATTAATAAAGCGTCTTTCTAGTTCAGAAGCTGTATCAGGGTCATAACTCTCAGTAATTCTATTCAATAAATTAATAGAGCTTTCTATCAAATTGTGTCCTGTAGATTGGATTAATGCATCATTATCAGCAGTTCTATGGATGCTATTAAGTTCTTCTAGTATAGATCGGGTACGTTTTTTCATGGTTATCGTTTCCTATACTGTATTTAGTGAGTTTTCATTAAATAAGATGCAGACACGAGACTTGACTTCTTATCAAATAGGTTATATAATAAAACAATGCGGGGTTCGTATAGTGGTAATACCTCAGCCTTCCAAGCTGATGCTGTCGGTTCGATTCCGACACTCCGCTCCATTCTTAGCTAAATATACATAGCATCTAGATAGAAACCTAGTAAAAAGTTCTTTTCTAGGAGCATAAGATGAGTTCAACGTTTCATTTAGCACTTGAAGTGGGGGACATAGATTCTGCCTTAAAGTTTTATGTTGATATGTTAGGATGTGAATCAGCAGATAAAGAACTTCCTAATTGGATTGACATTAACTTCTTCGGTAACGAATTAACCCTTCACGCAAGTGACCCAACTAACAAACCTAAATTTGAAGCACATCATGTAGATAGTATGAACGATGTAATGGTCCCGCACTTTGGGGTGCATCTACGTCGTAAAGACTATAATGATATAAAAAGACGTATAGAAGAAAATAAGATTGGATATCTTCTTAAACCTTTTATACGATTTGAGGGCAAGATGCTTGAACAAGAAACGTTCTTCATTAAAGATCCCCATTGTAATATTTTAGAAATTAAAAGCTACAGCGATAGCGAAGTAACATATCCAGAAACCGAACCTGATATTACAGGACATCCTGAATGGGGATGCCCATAAAAACGCACTAATTAAATAAATACTACTATAACGGAGTAGTAATGTTTAGTGCAAAACTTAAAACAAAAATTAAAGACTTACCTTTTCACGATCAGGCTTTACTCTTTGCAGAGTTAAGCAGGGTTGCTTATTTTACTGAATATCACGCAACACGATTAGCAAAGAAGTTAGGCTTCACTACAGTAGAATATTATAACATCAACGGTGCAGAAGCATATCGCTTTATGAATAAGCACGATATGGTTTTTGCTTGTCGTGGAACTCAACCTAAACAATTTAATGATATTAAAGCAGATGCTAGGTCATGGCCGATCGTATCTGAAACTATAGGACGAGTACATAGTGGCTTTAAAGGTGAAGTCGATAAACTATGGGATAAGATTAGAGAAGATATTGTTAGAGAGCAAAAGACACGTCATCTTTATTTTATTGGACATTCGTTAGGAGCGGCAATGTCAACAATAATGTCAAGTCGTTGTAGAGGTGATCAAATAATTAAACATCCAGTTGCCCTGCATACATTTGGATCACCAAGAGTAGGTTGGAAAAACTATATTAATAACTTTCCAATGGTACATTATCGTTGGGTTAACAATGCAGATATAGTAGCTAGAGTACCTTTTTATTTTATGGGTTATAGGCATCACGGAGTATGTATGTATTTTAATCACTGGGGTAACATAAGAAACATTACAGGATGGCAACGCACTAAAGACGTATGGCGTGGGATCATTAAGGGTATAAAAAACTTAAAGTTTGATTCTGTTGCTGATCATAATCCTAAAGAATATATTAAGCATATAAAGAAATTAAGAGACGGTAAAGAAACACCTCAGCCGTCTTTTATTGATAATTATGCGAGTATGTATGAACGTTAATGTAAGTTGTTTGGAATTATTACATAGTGTATCGTTAATACTATGCCAACCGATACAATTAAGCCCAGCATCATTTTTAGAAAGTCTCGCCCAATAATTGGAAACACATACTTAAACTTATAGTTTTCCATAAGTGTTGAGATAGCAAGTTCACGTCCACATAACAATCCAACAAAGACCCAAGTAGTACTCATTGGTATATCATTATACTCTCTAAAGAACATTAATATAAATGCATAGACTAGATTAATTAATGTTGCTGAACGTACATATCTAGTACCTGTCTTTTCTAAAACAATATGTTGAATCTTTCCTCCACGCTCATAAAATGTATATCCTAAGAATACTATAAACACAACAGATATAAAAAGCATCCATTCAACGGATAATGCTCTAGGAAGGAATACAGCAATATTGGCCATGTCGTGTGATAACCAAGTGTACCATAAGAATGCTGTAGTGGCCCAACTACCAACACGCCAATAAATTTTATGTGTTTCAGGAACCTTATCTGCTTTCTCATCTATGACACGTTCAACTATCAACCATATGGAGTAAGCAACGATGGCCGCTAACGCATAGCCTATAATAGATTTGACTAGCATCTTTTCTAATACAAATGTACTAGCGAATGCAGACAGGACTAAGAAACTTGTTGAAACTGGTACGCCAACTCGTGTTAATAATAAAAGTACAAGTGGAGCAGTAGCATGATACCATCGGACTTCTTGGAATGGTATTTGATTTAAGCGTCCAAAGGATATATCTCCTCCATTAACATACCAGCCATACCATAATGTAAACAGTAAGACTGCCGTTGCTGATAACCAAAGTGTTCGCCAATGAAACCCTGGCTCAGTATTATCTGGATGGTCTGAGTTACAAGCTATCCACGGTCCAAGGGTTTGTACACTATCATTAGCTACAACAGAGTAAGCCGCAAGGATAAATCCTACGACCATATAGAGTAAAGTAAGATCCATAAGTTCTCCTGAATTTTATCTAATTATTACATACTCTTTCAATAAAGTCAAGTTTTTTGTTAATCAATATAAATAGGTGTGCGGAACCCTTTCCACATTAAATTTAGGTGACACTGGAAGAGACTAGGGTATTGCTATTCCTTAAGCATTAGTTTAACAAATAATCGCTATAGGATATTTCGGTGGCATACAAAGTAAAAAGACTAATTTGCAGACTGCGAATGTGGTACGCTGAGTTGCGTGGCCATAAGGGCAGAAGATGGAACTATGAACCATCTCAACACTACATGGGTCGCTCCAAAAAGCACTAATTGAACGTTTTAAACCACTTTTAACACGATATTCTCTTGACCTGATAAGTATGTTTGTGCTATAGTATTCACAATAGCGTTCCTAACTAAAGAGACTTAACATGAAATATACGTAACTCACAATATGATGATAAAGCGAGGCATAGCCCGTATATGAGATTTTAGATAGCGAGCCCCTGGTATCGAAAGACACTAGGGGTTAATCTTTTTTGCTATATACTTTTATATGTTTTTATTTCGTTTAATAAACAGACTTGTAAATTGGTTAACAGAAGCAGACAGAGAACTCAGAGAACAAGGATACATAGTTCACTACCCACCACCAGGTACTTCATGGGGTGCTCCTTATGTCACTTATGTAGGAAAGCCGGAACAAACTAGTATAAATACTGACGACAATGATAGAGCTGGCACCATTTCGGAAAGTAATCCAGGATCTTAAGGATAACGGAAACTACCGAGTCTTTAATGATATCCTTCGCACTTGCGGAGAGTATCCCAACGCTATTTGGTATGGCAAATATAATATAAAAAATATTGTCAATTGGTGTTCCAATGATTATCTAGGAATGGGACAGCATCCAGTTGTTTTAGATTCTATGCGTACTGCACTTGACCAAGTTGGTGCTGGAGCAGGAGGAACTCGCAATATTGCGGGAACAACTCACTATCATGTCGCTTTAGAGCATGAACTGGCGCTTCTGCATAGCAAAGAGTCAGCCTTGCTCTATACATCGGCTTATGTTGCAAACGAATGGACACTAATTTCTCTTGCAAAGATCATTCCAGACATTGAGTTTGTGAGTGATGATAAAAATCACGCTTCCTTAATACAAGGAATACGTAACAGTCGTGCTAAGAAACATATTTTCAAGCATAACGATTTAGAGCAATTAGAAAGCATACTGAAGACCGTCGAAGGTACACCTTGTGTAGTTTTCGAATCCGTGTATAGCATGGATGGGTATACTAGTAAGTTAAATGATATCGTTGATCTAGCCGAAAAGTACAATGCTATTACATATCTCGATGAAGTCCACGCCGTTGGCCTGTATGGTGAAACAGGTGCTGGTTGGTCAGCAAAGCAAGGATCACAGGACCGAATCGATATATTGAATGGCACATTAGGCAAAGCCTTTGGTGTACAGGGCGGAT
>Ga0315328_10000214_pt1 | contig 24324 bp, 25 predicted proteins | sample M120032315metaG_FD_203462 | JGI IMG/M metagenome (GOLD analysis project Ga0315328, IMG submission 203462) | Ammonia-oxidizing marine archaeal communities from Monterey Bay, California, United States - M1 200m 32315 | ecosystem: Environmental > Aquatic > Marine > Intertidal zone | place: USA... | reverse complement strand
GAGTCGCCGACGAGAATTACGTCTATCCCAGCGCCATCCACGAGACGAGCTAGAGAGTAGTCGTATGCAGTCAGCATGGCAATCTTCTCGCCGGACTGTTTCATCTTCTGCAAGGTCTGAGTGGTGACTTTCCTCGCTCGGCTGGAAACCATTGCACTCCCTCTGGGAGTGCGGCGAGGGCTATTGACGCCTTCAACCACTCGCCTGCTTCATCCCTCGTCGGAAGCCATTGTCTCAAGAGCCATTAGATACTGCTCGAGGTGAATCAATCCGTCGCCGTTCTCGTCTGCGGCGTGGAAGTAGTCGCGCAGATTGTCAGTGTCGCCGTAATCCAGCCCCAAAGCGTCTACGCAGGACATGAACTGCCTGAGAGTCAGTAGTTTGTTGCCCCAAGTGTCAGCGGCGAAGAATGCGGATGCGCGTCGACGCGATTCGGCTCGATGGGGGTCGGAAGACATCATCCTGAAGGTCTCCCACGGCGAAATCTTGTGGCTTTGGTGCTTCTTGCCGTAGCCCTGATAGATCAACAAACCAACGATAGTTGCGGTCAGAGCGCCGATAATGGCCTCCATCCCCATGAAGTAGAGCAGCAAACTTCCAGAGATAATCCCGAACCACTGCAGAAAGGGGCGTAGCGGAGCGTTGTACTCGGGTTGGTACCACGCGTGAGAGGGCGTGGCCTTCCTGAGGACTAGAACAGACAAGCACATCAGCACGTACACCATTATCTGGAATCCTGAGGCGTACTCGGCGACCTGGTGTACGTCTATGGTAAGCAGTGCGACGGCCATCGCTACCCCGGTGACGATTATGGCAATGTGTGGCGTCTCGTATCTAGGATGAACGTCCTCGAACATATCAGGCAGCAGGTTGTCTCGAGACATGGCGAATAGGTAGCGCGATGCAGCAAGTATCCCTGCCAGTGACATCGATGTCATCGTTAGAATGGCAACGACTGCGGCGAAAATCGCCACATCACTACCTCCCACGATCTCAGCGAAGGCGCGGACGGGGTCCTCGATGGCATGACCATTCGAATCGAAGAATGCCTCGTGCGGAATCACAGCGACCATTGTCGCGACTAGCAATGCATAGAGCACGGCCCCTATCCCAAGGGAGGTCAGGATTCCCCCGGGCAGATTCTTACCAGGATTCTTGATTTCTCCTCCGATGGCCGCTACCTTGGCCACCCCGGCATAGGATACTAGAACGAAGGCGGCGGCTTCGCCCATCCTCGTCCAGTCGCTCGTGCTCTGCAGCACTGGGCGTGCCTTCGAGTAGTCCGCATCTCCGGAGACGTTGGCCCATATAGTGAGTCCAACTAGCATGAGAATGGATAGGGTGACGATGGGTGTCTGTACCGCCTTTATCCTCTTCATACCGAGAGTATTGATGATGACTACCAGCATCAGTAAACTGAGAGCTGCCTGGATGGCAGTGACATCGGTCCCGAGGTACTCCTGCACGAACATTAGGTAAGCTGAGAATCCAATCAGAGCGAAGGCGGCCTTGAGTAGGAACGATGCCCAAAGGCCGAGCCCGGCGATAGTCCCGAACATGGGCCCGAATGTTCTCTCAATGAAAACGAAGGAGCCGCCCGAGGTCGGCATGGCCGAGGCCAACTCGCTCTGGCTGATTGCCCCAGGGATGACCACAAGAGCGGCGAAGACATAGGCCAACCATACCCCTCCTCCAACCACAGCATAGGCGAGGGACGGAAGTACAAACAGTCCGCTTCCAATCATCGCTGAGAGCGAGATGATAATCACTGAGAATAGTCCCAATTTGCGCTCTAGAGTGCTGGAGACCGCTTCAATTGGCTGCAGGACGATGCCTACTAGGTCCCTTGGACCTACTGGACGCATGGTTTGCCCGAATCTTGGCCGTTGTTGAAGGTTCGCCCGCCGAATCCTTCATCCTTGGCGCACCCTCTGGAAGACTGAAAATGAGGCTTCTGCAAGGTATTCTGGCAATCATGCTGCTGCTCGCCCCGCTGAGCGGCTGTTTCGGCATAGGAGGCGAGGGTGGACTCTTCGGCGAGGAGCCTGAGAAGGAGCCTCTGAGGCTTAATCACATTCAGATGGAGGGGACTCACAACTCGTATCACATCGAACCCATCGTCTCACCGACCCGCGAGTACATGTACACCCACGAGCCTCTTGACGTTCAAGCCTCACAGCTCGGAGTCAGGCAGTTCGAAATCGACGTCTGGTGGGATGTCCGAGAAGGGTTGCGAGTGTACCACAACCAATACGACTTGCGAACCACATGCCCAACCTTCCAGAACTGCCTCGAGACTCTTCTGACATGGTCCGAAGCCAATGAGCAGCACCACCCACTGATGATCTGGATCGAGCCCAAGGACTGGCCTGAGCAGGCAATCGACATCACCACCACTGTGGAGTTGTCCGGAATACTCGAGGACATCGAGAATGAGATTTCTGAATTCTGGCCAAGGAATCGGACCATCGCCCCGGATGATGTGCGCGGCGAGTGGCCAACCCTCAACGAGGGCGTGATAAACGATGGTTGGCCGTTGCTTGAGGAGAGTCGGGGCAAGGTCATCTTCGTGCTACTCGCCAGTGGGGGGATGCGAGACCTCTACCTCGATGAGCACCCTGGCCTCGTGGGTTCCCTGATGTTCACGCTCTCACCTGAGGGCAGTGGTGAGGCCGCCATCTTCTCGCTTACCGACCCCATTGGCAGCGGCGAGGACATATCCCGGCTGGTCAACGAGGGCTACATCGTACGCACCCGCGCGGACAGCGGCGGCGAGGAGCCTGACAACAACGATACCACTCGGTTCGAGGCGGCTCTCGCTGCGGGGGCCCATACAATCTCCACAGACTACCCGGGACCAGTCGATGGGATGGACTACTGGATTGCGATTCCCAATGGAACGCCCAGCCGCTGCAACCCGCTGACAGCGCCGACTTGGTGCGCGTCTGAGGACATAGAAAATCAGGCCTCTTCCTGACTGCCAATCAAGAATCCATCTGGGGTCATGTCAGATTCTCCCCTGACTCGGCGGCTCTCGCTAGGTCGGCGTACCCTCTAGCTAGGGCTTCCGTGCGCTTTCGGTGGTCGCCGAAGCCAATTAAAGAGCCCGCTGAGACGAATATTGCGAAAATATGAGGTTTCCAAAGGCCTTCTGATATTGACGAAATTATATCTGTTGCAACATCACCTCCTCCCTCCATGGGCGCATTAAATGCTGCTCCTAGAAGGAACAGCGCGATTACTGGAAGAAATGGAATTACTAGCAAAAGGCCAGCTCCCTTGATGCCACCATAAATTATTGAAGAAGGCAAGTCACTACCGAACAACTCGTCAGTAACTTCGCCTCCTAAGGATGCGACTGTGTAGATTTCCTCGGCCTTCAGTGAACGTTTGGCTACCTCCGCATTCGCAAGGATCTCCTTCTTCTTCTCCTCGGGGGTCGCTTCTACCAACGCTGTATCCCACCATCCTCCTTCCTCCTGTAACTCGTCCCAGTCCGGTGGTAAGGAGCGAGGTTCCTGTTCTGGTTCTGGGTCGGTGCGAGGCTCGGGATCCTCGAGCATCGCCTTCATAATCGGAGGTTCGTAGTCGGGGTCTTCCTCTGGAAGTGTCTTCCCCTCCTCTGAAAGTGTCTTTCGCCTCTTCTCATATTCCGTCCTAGTCTCCCCACCGAGATACAAATGCCTGTGGGCGTAGCAGTAGAACAGGTTCCTGAAAGCGACTCTTCTGCAAACCTTGCCGTTTGGCTCGACGTGTTTGCAATTGATTGTCTCCACGGGTCAGAGTAGTGGCCGGAGGTGACTAACCTTTTCCCGGCATCAGGCCTTGGCGATGACCTTTAGTTCGATTGCTATGGAGGTAGGCAGGGCCTCTACTGCCACAGTGGTGCGGGCAGGTAAGATTTCCTCAAAGTAGTGCGAATAGACCTCATTGTAGTCTGGGAAGTCGCGCTCCATGTCGATGAGGAATACCAAGACGTCGACCACATTGTCGAGGCTGGAGCCGTGTGCCTCGAGAATTACTCGCACGTTATTGATGACTGAGTGAGTCTGTGCGCGTATGTCGTAGTCCAGTGTGTTGCCGTCTGCATCCTTGACAGGGCCTCCGGGGATCTCGTTGGTGTCAGGAGTGCGAGGACCCATGCCGCTGACGAACAACAGGCCGCCAGTCTTGTACAGGTGTGGGTAAGCGCCAACTGCTGAGGGGCCTTCCTCGGTGATGAACGGGCCGTCGTCACCCATCAGCTTGCTAACCGCCGTCTTACCGGCAACCCCTCCAACGACTGCACCCACAGGCCCACCTACAGCTAGTCCTGCGGCAGTGCCAATGATTTCGGCACCCTTGCTCAGTGCGCCTTCGCCGATATCGACGATTTCTTCGATGATACTGGAATCTTCTTCTTCCTCTTCTGGGTGATTATCGTGCGACATCATATCATCCCCTTGTCGAGCACGCTGCGGTCACCGTGGTAGTACTCCACATCGTCCTCGTCAAACTCCTTGTCGCCAACCCCACCCTTGGCCGGAGTGAGTTGAATCACTGCTCCGCCGGCTCCGTGCAGGGCCTCGTAGGCCAGCACCTCGCCATCGTAGTTGTTGTGTTGCCCCATAGTCGCGGCCATCCACCATGCCGGTTTGTAAGCTACGACCTTGCTGACTCTGATTTGACCTTGGATGTCGCGACTCAACTGGCTGATGTCCTCAAGTCGGCCGTTGTCGAAGAACTCCAGTATCTTGCGGTTCCACTCATCATCCTTGGCCGAGTGTATTCTGTCGTCGGAGGGGTCGATGTGCTCAGTGAACATCCTGTTGGAAAGGCTTGCCACCACTACAACTACGACCTTCTTGCCGAGCTTTGACATGGCGTCGCGCGCCGCCTTTCCGAGCACTATCTGCTCGGCGCGATTGGAATACACATTGCTTGAGACGATGCAGGCTGGAATCCGGTTGTCAGGGTTTAGCAGTTTGAGAGCGACCACCGAGCCCGTGTCAATGGGGAAGCCGTCGTAGGCTACCGTGCGCGCATGCAGGCCACGAGCCTCGCAGGCCTCCCTGTAGCACTCTGCGTACTCTGCGTCCATGTGGAACTCGTATGGCATTGAGCCGAGGAAGTGGAAGTCGTCGTCGACGTGGGTGAATATCGGTTTAGGGTGGGCCTGTATCTGGTGCCCAACGATACTAGGCCAAGTGGTCGAGTAGATCAGCATCAGGTCCGCATCGCTCTCCTCAATGCGTTGGCGGCAGGTATCGAAGGCATCTCGAAGCCTATCCCATCCCTCGTTCTGCTCCGGCGCGAGTAGTGGGTGCGGGTGCGGAGGGACGTACAGCCCAAATACGATTTCAGGTTCCTCACTCATTCAATTACCTCAGAGAACCAACTGGCGCGTGGCTTCATTGGGATCCCAAGCCGCGATTGCGTTACCTGTCCCAATAACAGATTGGTAGCCATAAATCTCCGCGGGGTAATCGGGCATGCCCATCGCGGCCATCATCCAGGTCAGACCGCCGCCCTCTGCTTCAGCCATCGTCTGCTCGATCATTTCGGGTAGCACATCGATTACCTCCTGCATTTCTCCCCTCCTAAAGTGGTCGATGAGTTTCATGTCCCAGACATACTGGCTGTGATTGTAGATGTGCTCGTGGCTCATGTCCTCGGGCAGCGGTGCCTCGGTCACGAAGTGCCGATGCGATAGTGAGTGACTGGCTACCAATACAACTTTCTTACCGCTATCTTCGATTGCCTTCATCACGGCATCTCCCAATGCAGTGGCCTGCTCGTTCATTACCTCATTCGAGTAATAATGCGTTGAGCGATTGCTGCTAATGGTCACTATCGGTTTGTCCCAATCAGGATTGAGCATATGGCAACTCACGATGGTGCCGTAGTCGATTCTGAAGTCTGGGTTTCGCATCATTTTGGTTATGATTCCAGCCTCGGCAGCAGCGTCGTGCATGGCCTCGGCCATCTCGACGTCGACTGTGATGTCGTGGTTGAATCTGAACAGGTTGGGAAAGATTGGGTCTACGCTGATGTTCTGAAATCGCTCGAGTCCGAGGAAGTGGGTGCCCACGTAGGTCTGCCAGTGTGGGGTCAGGACGACGATGCAGTCGTAGTCGATTCCCTTCAGCTTGCGAGCCAGACTGCGATAGCCCCAACGCAGAGCCTCCCAGCCGCCCTCGGAGAACGGTTCGTTCTGCTCAGGATTCTCCGCGTAGACGACATGTGGAGGGTGAGGTGCAAGGCATCCAAGCACGATTTCTCCCTTTGCCATGTTAACCTGAGGTGAAAAATCTAAAGAAAACCTTCCGGAAGAACTCGCAGTCTTCATGGGGGTGTGCAATAGCCGCATCGACATGAGGTGGGAGGAGGCGCCACTGTGGCCCGTTGCCGTTCCGAGCCTAGTCGGTTTCGCCTTCGCATGCATACCCCACATCGTCGAAGGCGTGCCTAGACTGTTCGACTGGGATCTGGCCACTCCGTTTGTGGGACTGGTCGTCGCGAGTGTGCTCCTGCACTTTGCTCCGGAGCCAGCAGGAGGAAGTACCGAATTGATTGTAGGGGCAAACGTGGGGATGCTGCTGGCATTCCTACCTCAGCTTGTCTTCTACGTATGGTTTGTACCCGTCATATTGTTCTGGATTTTTCAATCGATGTACGCTTGGAAGCACAACTTCCCAGCATTCCGAGTCGGCACCTGGATTGGCCTAGGAGCGGTATCAGGACTCTTCATCGGCGGACTGTTCGCCCACTTCATCCTCTGAACGGCGCGTTGCCTGTTCAATGACAAGCCCAGTGATGAGGAATGCCGGCACGGACAGAAGCAGCGCGCTCCAGATGAGTTCGTCGTCGACATAGTGCATCGTAATCCTAATCTCAGAAAAATCTCCGTCATACGCAGATTTGACTAGGACTAAGTGGGTGTCGAATAAAGAGGGAGTTGAAACCTCTGTTTCCCAACTCTGCCCTGGATCTATAATCAAATCTTGGAATTCATTCGGGGAAAGCGAACTGACAATAGATTCCCAGTCAACAATGCCTCTGTCTACATGTTCGACGACTAGGCTACGATGCAAGATAATTGCATGAACATGATGCTCACCGACGTTGCTAACCTCCACTCTCACCGGGTCCCACAGACTGTGTACCTCGATGGTGTCGATGTTCACATCACCGGGGCCTAGCCGCATGTTCGAGATGTCCTCGTCGGTACCCGGGCCATCGACTGCAACTGTGGTGAGGGCCGCGGTGCACAGCAGCGCGAACACCACGGCTGTGGTCAGCGAGCGCTTTGCAGGAATCAGCGACTTCCAGCCGTTCTCAGGCCGAGTGCGAATCCGCGGCTGCCATGCGTGGACGAACATCGCACAGATTGCTGCGAGTAAGACACCGGGAATGATGTCCATAATCCAGTGAATACCTAGGTACTGGATTGAGAAGAAGTAGATTACCAGATTTAGTTGGATGAAGAGATCAAATTCACGGTGCCGCCATTCCTTGATGCTGATTCCCAAATCCCTCACATGGAGTCGGTTTAGAATTAGAAGTCCGACGGGCAGTCCGAAGTGCAAACTAGGAACTCCGTTGTCCATTGGATCATTATTTGTGGCGAACTCGATGAACCAGTTATCGTGGTATAGAAGTGCATCCATTCCAGGAATGTAAGAAGATGTCACCTCGATATTGAAGAACAGGTAGAGAGGTACTGCGAGCAGGTAGATTACCAAATAATTGAGGGCTGCTTTGTCGGCCATGACGTGGTCTCTTACTAGGATGAAATACATTGGTGAGAACCAGATGATGAACAGATACACGAACAGGTAGTGGAACGACAGGACATCGGTCAATAGGTCGCTTCGGAAGGCCTCCTGGGCCCACAACGTGAAATCGCCCTCAAGCCCGTGCACCCAATGAGTGTAACCTCCAACCCTTGCCTTCATCGACTCATTGTGCTGGTCGATTAGGAATTTGTAGAGGTACATCACCACGTAGAGAGATATATGCCAGTGGTATCCCTTGGCCCTAATCTCAGCTGGAAGTTCGGATAACGCTAGGCGCTTGTCAGGCTCATCACGGGTCAGGAGGTTGCGCAGTGGGATGGTCGAGAGCAGTATAACCGCCATCATCGTGCCATAGGGACCGATTGGCCACCACATGAGCCCCTCCGCGATGTGCGGTCCTGATGAACGTTGCACAGTCGCCCGCGCGCGGTTACTCCTCGGATTCGTGTGAGGTCAGCAACGAGACCTCGCGAGTAGCGGTCTCGGTAACGCCGATTAGCCCCAGTACCATCGCCCACTCAAACAGCGCCGCCACCGACATCTCAGTGATTGACAGGTCAGTGCATATCTGAACCATGTCGACATAGGTCTCGAATACAGGCAAACCAACTGAGATTCCTGTGTACTGCACTACACTCAGCGCCATCAGACCTAAGCACATACATGTGAATGCGGTCCTGTTCCTGCGCGGCATGTACACTTCGTGGAAGCGATTGTCGAAGGCTGCCATTTCACTGGTCATAATAGTGGTGAGGATTGCCCAGATGATGGAGCCGCCGAAAATCACTCGCGCCTGTAGCAGATGCAGTGCAAGCTGCTCGTCCCAAGGTGTGTAGGCTATCCAAACGATGAACAGACCAGAGAAAATCCCGAAGATGGCGGAGAAGGTGTTGAGCGACCTCAGTCGGGCTCCGGTGGGATTGGCCGATATCCAATCGGACCTGAGACGGAACATCTGCCAGGCCAGCAGCGTCAGCAGCAGACCTGAGACGGTGAAGCCGAATGTGAACGGTGCTCCAGAGACCGGATGGGTGTCGGTGTCGGAGATAAAGGGCATGAAGTGGTCGCAGCCTTCCGAGACCCATAGTGCGTAGCACACTGCGAGCGTTGTCAATTGGACCGCTATACCAGCCCGTACGGTCTTGCGGACCGTATCGGCCTGAAGCAACCACTGCATACCACCGCGATGAGGTCGTTCGCTTCAATGGACTCCCTAACGATGAAGTCGTATGGCCCTCATGATGAGACATGGACGGGCACGAACAGTGGCTGTCGGAATGCGAGAAGATGGGTTACTCACCCAAAGCCAAGTATTACGCCGAGGGAACCCGTACCTCACAAGACGCGGCCGACCAGCTCGGATGCGATGTCGCTCATATTGCCAAATCGATCGTATTCGCTGGCAAAAACGGGGCAGTGGTCGTAATCACTTCAGGAGTCAACCGTGTCGAGCGCAAGCGCAAACTCAAGCGGCTGCTAGGATACAAGCCGAGTATGACCGATGCTGAGTACATCATCGAGAACACTGGTTACTCTCCGGGTGGCGTTCCACCATTTGGCCACATTAAGTCGTGTACCGTGTTGATGGACGAGGATTTGATGCAGTATGACATAGTGTGGGGCGCCGGAGGAACTGCTCAGACAGTTTTCCCAATCGAACCCGAGGATCTTCTTTCCCTGTCAGGCGCGACAGTGGCAGACGTGAAGCAGTGATAGAATGGTCGTGGAGCGGCTTATTCGTGCTGCTGCAAGCCTGTGTGAGGATGTAATTCCGATATCAAGATCTCTTGTCTCTGAAGGTAGCGTCGATATCTGCTACAACCCTCTGGCGTATGCATGGGATGCGCACGAGGCATACCTCAGGAGAATGGGTGGCGGTGGTGCACGGACGGTCATCCTCGGGATGAATCCAGGCCCGCATGGAATGGGTCAGATGGGGATTCCTTTCGCAGCGACTTCGGTGGTCCGCGACCTGCTGGGCATCACCGGCATTCCGGTGAATCAGCCCGAGGCGGCCGACCCGAGACGTCCTGTCGTCGGCCTCGATTACCCTCGTGAGGAGGTCTCGGGCACTCGTTTGTGGGGCCTTTTGGCTGAGCACTATGGCGACGTTGAAGCCATTTCCAGCAACGTCTTCCTAGTCAACCACTGTCCGCTAATGTTGTTCTCTGGCCCTCGCGCTGCCAACATCACTCCAGACAAAGTGGGCGGTCCGACCGCCCCAACTTTGTTGGAGCGTTGTGACCAACACCTGCGCGAGGTAGTGGAAGTCATGGAAGCGGAGCGAGTAATCGGTGTCGGCAAGTTCGCCGAATCGCGAGCGAGGGCTGCGCTGACAGACTACTCTGTCGAGGTCCTAGGCTGTTGGCACCCTTCTCCTGCTTCGCCGTTGGCCAATCGCAACGGAGGCGCGGATTGGCGCGCCAATGTTAGAGCAGTGCTGCCCTGAGCGTCTGAAAGACAGTCCCTTTGTGGCTAGTAAAATATTAAGTCAACAGATGTTCTGTCCTGAGGTATGTCTGCGATGACCACACCCGAATACCTGATTTCGAATGTCGAGAAATACGCCAACGAGAATGCGATATCCTGGAAGGACGATTCCGGGAACTGGATCAGCATGACCTGGTCAGAATTCTACGACACCACGATGGGAGTTGCCAAATCCCTGATTGCGATGGGATTTGAGGCCGGGGACAAACTGAGTATTTACTCCTACAACCGCATGGAGTGGTATGCTGCCTACGCTGCTGCCAACATGTGCAACGGGGCCGCAGTGGGAGTCTACCACACATGCTCTCCCGAAGAGGTAGAGTGGGTTGTTGGAAACTCGGATTCCAAGGTGGTCTTTGTTGGGACCAACCCGATGGACGGAGGGGACCCGAGCAAGATGTGCACTCACAGGCTAGAAGCCACGATGGGGTCGCTCGACAAGGTCGAGGCGGTGGTGTCCCTGGTCGGCATGGATGCGATTGACCATCCCAATGCCATGAGTTGGACTGACTTCATGTCCAGGGGTGCGGTAACTCCCGATTCGGCTGTCATGGACAGCATCGCGAGTATCAAGCCGTCCGATACTGCCGCACTAATCTACACCTCGGGAACGACTGGCAACCCGAAGGGCGTCGTTCTGACTCACGACAACTTCGACTACGAGTTGGAGTGCGTACACAGAATCACGTCTTACGACCAAGGCGACGGATACGTCTCATGGTTGCCCTGCGCGCACGTGTTCGGCCAAGTCGCTGATAACCATCTGTGGATTAGAGATGCAATCCACATGCGCGTAGTCGACAATCCTCTACACTCGATTGACTACTGCAAGGAGGTTCAGCCTCACCTGTTCATTGGAGTTCCTAGAATCTACGAGAAGGTGTACAGCAACCTTGTAGTCGCCCTCCCTCCAGCATTTTTGCTAAGTCTCCCGGGCATTGGTGGTATCATCAAGGATAAGGCGAAGGCGAAGATTGGAATGTCCAATGTCAAGTACGCCATCACAGGTGCCGCTCCCATAAACCAAGACATTCTGCACCTGTTCCACAAGCTCGGTGTGCCCCTCTACGAGGGCTACGGTATGACTGAGACCACTGCTGGTGCGACTCTAAACTATGACAACAACAACAGGATTGGTAGTGTAGGCAAGCCCTTCGAGGGAAGCGGCCTCAGAATTGACAAGCCTAACGAGAACGGGGATGGCGAGATCCAGTTCAACGGACGCCACATCATGACTGGCTACTACCGCGACCCGGAGGCCACCGCCGAGACGATGACCGAGGACGGCTGGCTCAAGTCCGGCGACCTCGGTAGGATTGATTCGGACGGCTACGTCTACGTTACCGGGCGACTCAAGGAGATCTACGTCTCCTCGGCTGGCAAGAACATCGCACCCCTAGTTATAGAGGAGACGATGAAGAGTATCTCTGTGGTATCTCAGTGCATGCTCATCGGTGACAACCGAAAGTTCTGCAGCGCCCTGTTCACACTGGACGTCGGGGCGATACTGCGTGACGTGCATGGCCTAGACGGAGCCACCGAGGTTCCGAAGGACCCTGATGAACAACTGGCCAAGTTAGCCGAGTTGGGACACGATCTATCTGAGTATACTGCCGTAGGGAGTGATACGTACAGGCAGCTCGAGGAGGCGGTGGGCAAGCTGAATCAGAAGTTCAGCAATCCCGAGCAAGTCAAGAAATTCACAGTGCTTCCTCGCGATCTCAATGTGGACCAAGGTGAGCTCACGCCAACCCTGAAGATTCGTAGGAAGCAGATTCGCGAGAACTGGGCAGCTGAGATTGACGCCATGTACGCCTGAACTCCACAGCGGGTGATTACTTGACACCAGAGGCATGGGCCGCTCTGGCCACCGTATTCATACTCGGTGCGATGAGTCCCGGCCCCAGCCTTGCGGTGGTGCTCAGGAACACCATGGTCGGAGGTCGACGCCAAGGGGTGATGACTGGTATCGGGCACGGCATCGGCTTCGGCATCTACGCCTTCCTCGCTGCTGCCGGGATCGCCACGGCGCTCACCCTGCACGAGTCCACCGAGACGATACTGAAGTGGGGTGGAATCGCTCTGCTGTTGTGGCTCGGTGTCAATTTCCTGAAGGCATCTAGGGGAGAGCCGTATGAATCGTCCGAAGATGATGATCACGGCCCTACGGGCCGTGCGGGGTTCGCCCAGGGCTTCGCAATAGCTCTGCTCAATCCCAAGATACTCGCTTGGATGATGGCTCTATACACACCGTTCATCGAAGCCGATATCAGCATCGATACCCTGTTTGGAATGGGGCTGCTGGGCATGTTCATTGACGGCACCTGGTATGTTACTGTGGCAACAGTTCTGACGAGGGGAGACGGGGTCACGAAGCTACGCGCCCAAGCACGTAGGATAGATGCGACGATGGGAGTTCTGATGTTCGTGTTTGCCGCACTGATCTATAACGGAGTCCTGTAATCAGCGAATCACGAAAGGCAGATGGAATAGCATCTCTAACACGATGGAAAGGGCATTGGCCTCCTTGTGAGCATCTTCGCCGTTCTCAGGCGGAGATATTTTCTGCAGTTCTCCAGCGTCGAACCAAAACGAGCTGCAGTTAGGGCATCCGTCAAGTTCCATTGGATCCATCTCAGTGCCGTCAGGTCGTATGAACACGATTTCGCGCACGCGCATGTGTGATTCACACAGAGGGCAGTTGAGTTTGACCTCGACTCCTTCCTGCTCGAAGGAGACGTGCATCTGATTCAGTTTATCCTGCGAAATCGTCGACATTGCGGCATCCGCATTTAGCAGCATGCCCGAGCACTCGTCACAGTGATGAATGCCATGACGTGAGAAGGTCGAGCGGTCCGAGTTCTCAGGAGAGACCAATGTGGAGTCGTCCCTAGGGCAGCAATAACTCATCACACCTAGGGGAGGGGTATGAGACCTTGAACCCTGACCCGGACAGACAAAGATAGCGGAATTCTTGTTTCTTTCAAATAACCCGCGATTACATTACCTTGAGTATGAGTGTGTGTAGAGGCTGCGGAGTAACTACTAGCAGGAGGTACTGGTGTGACCTCTGCCAGATTATGGTCCCTCATATCACTGGACAGGATGCCAGTATGATTGAGAGTAGTGGTGCCGTTGAGGAGACCAGACAAGAGCTCCAGAACCCCGACAGTAGACCCAGTAGAATTTGGAGTTCAATACGCCGAAGGGACTCGCCAGAGGCAGACTGGGTTTTCAGGACTAAGCCGTATGAAGAAATTGATAGAATCGTCGGCCCCCCTCCCTCATGGGAAATTGATGAAGAGGACATCGAGTTGATGGCCTCTGGTTCTATCGTCGAAGCTGATTCGGACCGGTTGAGAAAGTTGCAGAGAGGTGGCAGTCTACCCGATGGCAGCCATCTCTGCTGGGCTGATAGTAGGTTCACTCTCGACGGCATCACGGTCGAGGTGCCATACCGCGGGCTCAGCAAGTTATTGAAGCGTAAGCGCGGGCTTGAAGATATTGATTGGAAGAAGCTTCTGCTATCAATCAGCCTGGCCAACAAGAGATTTCGCAGCCATAACGAACACCGCAACCGTCGTGTCGGCAGGGAGACCACTGTACATCCGGTCGCCTTGATGCGGGCGGATATCGGGGGATTGAGGAACGCCTACAGATTCGGGTACTTGGGGATGGGCAGGAGAAGAGGGCCGGAGGGACTGGATTACAACCAATCATGGTTCGAGGGATCTTCTTGGATGGATGCATGGAACGATACTACTCGAGGAGCAGTAATCGACGATATCGATGACATGGTGGTGCCCACTGCCCTTTTTATCAAAAATGGGAGATTGCAGCTTCGCGTCAGGAGGCCAGGAGGTTGGAGACGTCTTGAGATCGAGAGTCATCCAGAGGTATGGGCTAAGGTCGTAACTTGGGCTCTGTCGCCCCCTAACAGCAAACACCAGAAGAGGTTGCGCTGCATACAGCAGAGTCTGTTCTCAGATATCGAGATTGAGATGATTTCGAGACCGGATCGGAATGGCATACAGCTGCTAAGAGGAATCATTACAGACAACGAGAATGTCAGATTGGAGACCTCTCCAGGAGGTTTTCGTGTCAGAGGCAGTTCTGGCGCAATGTACCGGGTCAGCCCGGGCGTGGGGGGCCACAACACCAGATTCGTGGTCAGGGGAATCGGCCATTCGCCAACAGAAGAAATTGATGAGCGTGGCGTGCCACCCTGGATGCGCAGAGACAGGCCACCAATATGCGTAGTCGAGACTCCGCAGTTACGCAGACTGGTGATTGGTGACGCATTGAGTTCGGTAATCCTAGCCTTACTCGACGATCTGAAGTCTCAACAGCACATCGACACCCTGCGGAGCTACATACGTGAAGTCAGCCCAAGACAGGCTGTCGACCCTCAGGTCGCTGAGTTCCGTCAAGCAGAGAACCTGAGGTTCCGCCTTAGGAATAATCTCGCTGAATACAGGACACGTAGGTACACAGAACTGTTTCCACGGCTTTGGGGTGTTCTGCTTAGACTCCCCTTGGGAGAGCGGGTGATATTCACTGCAATCAGGCAGGGCCGCCCGAATCTTACTTTCGATGGGTGCGGCACCGAATTTGCCACGCGTGACATGTTGGAGCGCAGAGTCGTCTACCGGATGCTCGAAGCATCTGGATGGCAGCGAGACCAGCATGAGGAGCAGGTGCGCGGCTACCAGAGGATCTACATACGAACAGGAACAGGGCCACAGAATCTAGCCAATTTAGTAGAGGGCTTCGCCGAGATTATTGAACCGGTGCTTACTGTTAACGAGCGTGTCAGACTGGTGGCCAACCCGGCTTGGTCCTTCTTTGAGAGAAATAATCCGGGAATAGGCCCACTGTTGCCGGGCACCGACGAGCGCCTCAATTAGGCCTCTCCTCCAATTTCGTCGTCCCTTAGTGGGGAACTTAGTCTATCCACGAAGGAATCTAGGTTGTAGAAGTGCGCAGCAGTGTGGAGTTCCCGTATGCACTCAATTGGCAGTCCGTGTTGCACCATTGCTTCAAAGAAGGCACGTCCGGCTACTGTTCCTGGTGGCCACTCAGTTGTGATGGCGTGATGTTGGACGTCCCCTTCACCTACAGGCTCACCCATCTGTCTGGTAATTTCGGCGGCGGCCTCATGAACAGCGAACGCCGTGACTCGATTTTCTATTGCGGCGAGATGATCACGGTAAACTGTCATTCGGAGAGCGATGTCTTGAGCTCTGGCTCTGACGTCGTCTTCATCGGCGTTCGTCAGCCACGAGAGTTCGCTTCGGACGAGGACCCATAGCATCTTCTTGGCCTTGATCAAGTCATTCTTGTCAAGATTCCACTCACCTATCAATGAGTGAACTCTGGTTTCCTGTCTACGGTATTGGAATAACAGGATTAGTGCGGCGGCGGCGTAGATTCTCTGCCGATACTGTTTGTCAGCATCTTTCGAGGTACTCGGTGTCCCTCGCATCTTGTGGCGCTTCCTACCCAGTGACTCCTTCGAGTCAGCCGCTTCGACAATGTCACAAGCAGCTGCGAAAGCTATTCTCCCGATCGATGAATCCCTGAGCTCACGTATGATTCCGTCAATGAAGTCAGGTTCATCGTGTGTGACTCGCCGATGTAGTCGGTCAAGTTTCCTGTAGAAGTTGTTATTGGTTGGCCCCATGACTCCTCCGAGTCCTCTGTCGTCACCAACTTTCGCATTAGGATTGACGGGCGTAAAGCCTGGATCGAGCTCCAGAGGCTCAATTGGAATGCCGCAGTTGGAACAGTGTTCATGAGTATCTCCCTTTTCTGTTTCATTAGAACCACATTCGGGGCATTTGTCAGTATTATCTCTCTTGTTTTCATTATTATTAGAAGTCATTTTTTTCACCTATATTCGGGCTATATTCGTCTCTTCGTGGCCCCATCCACGCGGCCGTCGCCACCGGGAGTTTGTCCTCATGCAAGGCGCCGTATAACCATGTTGTAATCAAGTCGCGAAGGGAGATAGTTCTGGATAGTTTCTCAGGCAATACCGCTCCTTGAATCAGCTATCGTTGTCGGCTTTAATAGTCAATCAACTCTGCCATTAACTGCATCAAGTCTGGTCAAGTCGCCATTCGTGAAGCTTCAAGATTCCATCAAGAATCTCCTCACTGCTGATGGTGCCTGAATCCTCCATAGCCATCAGAACCATTTCGACCATCTCCTCGTCAGCATCGTCGCCGAGAACGGCTTTGACTATCTCAGGGATGGCTGCACCCTCGTTGCTCTCCTTGGATTCGGAAAACAGACTCTCCAGTCTAACCTTAGCCTCGAATCTGTCAATCTCGCTCATTCTTCCTCCTCCTCGATTTGACTGTTGTGTGTCATGGGATGCGGGTTGTCGACGTACAGGGCAGTCGGCTCCGATGTCCACGATGAAAGCGGTCCTTCCTCCTCCAGAAATGATTCCGAGAATTCCGAGAACTCTGTCTTCTTGTAGTGGTCGTGGCCAAGGACAATAGCTTTCTCCAACAATGATGTGTAAGCGGCAATCGTGTCACGATCCGTACGTGACCAATATGCATCTTGAGGATGACTATGGAGCCACATCTTGAATGGGACCTTAGCGCCCAGAGGGGGCGACATCTTGACCTGCCCAGAAGTTCCAATGTCAACATAGAACTTGTCCTCAGAATCGATGAGTACACTTACCTCGCGTTTCAACCGATCTCCGATTGTCCATATCTCCTGCAATCTCTCAGCCTTGGTCAAACCAGCGATGTGTTCTCGAATAACTTCACAGTCGTAATCTTCAGTATTGAGACAGGAATCCACTAGGTTGGAAGGATGTATCTTTGGCTTATCGCAGCCTTTAGGCTCAATCTTTTCCTCGGCCACAGGAAGTCGACCCAAGGTTCCGAATGTCAGGTTAGCCGATTGTGGATAAGGCGGCATGGCGAGAGTTTGCCCCACCATCCACCGAAGGCTCTGAATCACCCACTGAGAACCGTGAGAGGCGGCGAGAAGGAAACCGAACTCTATGTTACCTGAACTGATTGCATCTTCATGCTGGCACGAGCGTGCTGGCTGATCCGGCGTCATCCTCTTGACAAAGTCTGGATCGACCGAGGAGTCAAGAGCGACAAAGCCGTCGCCGAGACACCTTAGGTCTAGGAAGATAGTGTCACTTGAGTGGGCTACTCGACGAGCGACGGCCGAATCTACTGCTACTACCGTGAGGTCAGCAGGTGTCATGTCTGAAGCTTCGCGGACATCCCATGGACAGGCTATCAATCGTAGTCGTTCACTCGTGAAGGGAGCCATGCTCTCGGCAATGGCACTCACCTTGTGCTTGCCTACATCTTCAGGCAAGAATCGTTGATGTGCTAGGTTTTCCTCGGAGACCTCATCAGAGTCATATATTCTGATTGTGATTAGTTCAGTTGATTCAATTAGCTCGCCTCGATGTAGGGCGGGGATTAATGCAGATACTAGATGCGATCCGATTCCTCCGGCGCCGATGACGGCTATCTCGTAGTCGTTGACCTTGTAGGTGTATGCCGGTCGTGTTGCGTTGATGTCGCTATTGTTGCTGTTTGTGTGCATAAAACTACTCGCTGTAGTTTCGATCATTGAGATCTCGTCAGTTATGCTGTTGGGCCCCCCCAGCCGCCTAAGCAGCTGGGAGGGTTTACGTTGGTCCGGGCCCGTCTTGCGGGCATGTATGATGGTGACCTCAGCAGAGACCGCCCACCAGACCTGGAACGATACGAACTGTGCCTACAGTCGCCCAATCAGAGTCAGCCAACTGTGCTGGCTGCATTAACTGACCATTGGCGAAGACCCAATTGTCCCCTCCTTCCTCCACGAGAGCGATGGTCTGGTCCTGTGTTAGCTCGAGGGTATCGTGTCCGTCCGGTGAAGCAATCTCTACTGTGGTTGTTACAGTGTTCATTTGCTGTCCTCCTTAGGTTCTCGGCGTTCTAGTGTATGCCCTATTGTATGCCCGGGCGCGGGCATTGAAAGTAGAGAGATTCGCAGGTCGTATAAAGAGCCGGAGATGTTGTCGCCCGGGGGGGCGGTAGACTCGTGCTCGGCAATCAGTTCTCGCCAGCTGAGATTGCGGACTCGCTCATGCTCTAGCATGATATTGGACAGGGCCTCGCTGCGGGCAAGACTCTCCTCTCTCGCTAGTTCTCGGCGCAAATCCTTGATTCGTTGTTCTATCTTACGCTTTGCTTCTCGTACCGCTTGCTGGCGCTCGTAGAGTTCGGGGTCGCGGACGTACAGTATCCTATCGTCCAGAGTGTTCGGCGGTTCGAAGAAGCCGGTCTCCGCCCAAAGGACGAACGAGACGCAGTCGTCTATTGCGGGGGCGCCCTGGTAACCGGTGGCTGCGATGCAGACCTCTATGGAGGCCCCGGTCTCGAGGCTGCGCACCGATGTTTCGAGGTGGCGGCCAGATTCTGACCCCCTCATTCGGCGCTCTATCGTCTCAGCGACATCGAGTACGATCTCGATGCCCTCGGAGTAAGGGGCGGTAATCTGACCGACACGCGGACCCAGTTTGCACACCGTCGCGTTGATCATGACGTCGGTCAGCAGCGTGAGACCCTTGCACTCCGGCTGGGGCATCGAGCATAGCAGGTCGACGGGAATCAGGGCTTGGTCGATTCGCTTCCAATCAGCTTTGAGGTCTTCAACGGAATCAAACTTCTTCATTCATCATCACCATCACCCTCTGGTAAGTCTACATCGCCCGACTCAATCGCTCGACGAAGCGGTGCCCAATGCTCGGATACTGAAGACAGGATTTCCGCTGATTCCGCTAAATCGTCGTCCTCGTGTTCCAGAAATATGCGTGGCGCCTTGGTGAGAGTAGGCAGTAGATAGGAGAGATCCTTGCACCTAGCCATACAGAAGTAGGTGTCCTCAGTGTGCTTTCGTTGAGGTCCTCCGCGGATACTACTCGACAAGGAGAAGCTGCTTACTTCGGGGTTCTTGATACCGCCAAGGTGCCATGTGAAACCGTGCGTACCCTTGACTGATATCTCTCCGGCAGCATAGTCGACAGTGGCCCCATACTTCTTGCCTATGAAGACTGAGAAGAGTTCCGAAATTGGACTCTGAATCATCCCATACGTGCTTATGAGTGCGCTGCGGAACGGGGTTTGATTTGGGTCTACGAATAAGTCGCGGTCGGATATCAAAGCAGCAACTAGGATTGCGAGGGAGTCCGTACCGGGGATATTCGAATGGTCGTTGTTCGTTTGGATGCAGGCGGGGGCGTGGCGGCGAACCCACTTGCCGAGAGGATGGACTTCGACAGGCGGCATAGGTTGTCCCAGATTAACTGTGAACGGATTGGTGAAAGCCTTGAGAATAGGCTCGAGAGGTATACAGTAGTTAGCGAGATCTCCTCGGACGATTAGGTTCGATTCTGGCCTTTCTTTGACGCCATGGTAGACTCTATCTGGATAGTCCTCGATAATTCCCTTTAGGAACCCGATGCCCACCAGATTCAATCTCTGAGATTCAGAGATGTCGTCCAATAGGGCTTGCGTTCGTTGGTGTCTTCCTTTCTTCGATTCTGCGGTTCTGTTTCTCATAATATCACATCTGGTAAGTCTATTCTTCTAAATTCAAGGACTCCTTTACTTGCAAGTCTCTTAAATCCTGACATCATACCCTAATCCCACCTCTGCAAGAACTCATAGGGACTATTCGGTGGCCCAGGCAAGGCTAGTGGTCTGCTCTTCGCCGGAGTAAGGAAATCTCCTATATCTGAGAAATCGCTCAGACTCGTCTGGACCGGGTCACCCCTCGAGGAAGACGACAGGAACCAAGCCAGTATCTTCTCCGGGAGGGGTGAGACCTTGATCCATATCGCCCTCGGCAATTCCTTGGGGGGACAGCAGCTCAGGTTCATCATCTCGACCGAGTTAGCGGTCTCGACGCATACGTACACTCCACGCCTACAGCGACCCTTCTTAGAGGCGAGTAGGGCGCAGTTGAACTGGGACCATCCCTGGACCTCCAGCCTGCGATAGGAAGATATCTCGATGACAAAGCCAGTCTCGAGGGCGATTTCATCGATCTCGGACTCCTTGACGATGCGGAGTATACCGGACGGTAGTGGTTTGGCCACAGTCCAACTTGGATCCTCAATCTCGTCATTCGTCCTACCATAGTGGAAGCGAGTGTCGTCTATGCTGTCTCGGGCTGAGGTGCCGGCCTCTGGAATTACCGTCAGTGTCCATGTCAATGTTGTTGTTCTGTTTCTACTCATTTTTTCATCTCCTGTTTGTGTGTTATCTCAATGTTGTAGATCATTTCGATCTCTTGACTAGAACGTCCTCCGGGATTTCTTTCGGTTATCCTTAGCGAAACCGGTGGCCTTACGCGTCTTGCCTGCTCCGGCCAAAGATGGTTTCTTTAGGCCACCATTTCTCCTCTTAGACAGAGTAGCCTTCGCCCTATCTTGGTGCCTCAGTCCCCTTTTCCTTGTCTTCTTGCTCATACTATCAACTTCCTTCGATTGTATTCGAATGGAGATCTGGATTCCCTCGCGTACGCGTGGCATTGTATTGGGGAGATCGTGGTTCCGAGAAGTGCTTGCGGGCCTTCTTCGGCCCGAGGATTAGCATTGCTACGAGGTAACCCGCTGCGCTGACGAGGTTCATGTGGCCACTGGTGGAAGACATGTGCACCTAAGGGAATTGAGAAATCCTATTTTTGTATAATAGTTTTCTATAGATAGGTATCAGTTGAATATATTCATAAGAGTAGACCGATGGGCGATATCAGAAGATTGGCCTCTAAGAGCCGTTATTTGACTGAGTAGATAATATGGAATCCACGAAAGATCTTGATTGGATGTTAAAGAGATTATATTCAATAGATGATTCTAAAGATAAAATAGCGTTCAAGGAAGAGCTGCTTGATTGTTGGAATAAGTGTGTACGACAAAGGAAACCTCTGGACAAGGTTTCTGGATACGATGCCCTACAAATGTTGTACGATATTTACGGGCATTCCCAGTTCATGAGAATAGTAATTTTTTCCATGAGAGTTGGGTTCGACAAGAACTTCATTGAGGAGTGGGAGTCAAAGCGATTGGAGAGCATCACTGGGAAGAGTGGTGCAGAGCAGTCCTTACCTCTGCCAAATCTCAGTGGCTTGAAGGCATTAGTGAAAAACTGGGACGATCAGGAGCACAAGGCTTTGAATGCTGACCAAGGATCGTTATTCTTGGAATTCCTTGGCTCCAAGAATGATTTATGCAAACCTGAATACATCATTGGTGCGATTATCGAGCAGGTCAGGAGAATTCGTAGGGGCGCGAAGTCGAATAATAACCATCTCGAGATTACCAATGGTTTACTCAAACTCGCCCAATTGAAATGGGAGGAATACGATTACAACAAGGTCAAGGTGAGGGTTTCGCCTGTTCCTGATTACAATGTGATGCCAAACAAATATCTCAATCTGCTAATTCGATACCAAGAGCTTCTGAACATTGGAAAGAGAGGTTATCCAATCGAAAGGATAAGCGGAAATGGTACTCCGAGAACAGACCTGAAAAGGCAACTTGAGGAATATTTAGATGACCTAGGGAAAGCTGATGATGACGATTTTGGCACTAAAGACATCTTCGAATGGTGGGCATACAGATCCCTAGTGAGGAATTCAATAAGGTGCATGAGTCCGGAAGAAGAGACCAAGCGTTTAATCAAGAGTCGAGAAGAAGTAATCGAGGAGGGGGTGAAGAAGAAATATATCAAACGGCTACAAGAGAAAGGCACGTTGTTGAAAGAATACGAGAAGCAGGCTGATATTCTGGTTAAGTATCACATAGCACTGGTGGAATTCCTCAACGAACCGCTTGAACACGTGAAACGGGTTTCGAATCGGAGAAAGAGGCGTCCTGATTTCGGACCCGAGTTAGACCTATACCGTGCAATCTCAGGAGATAGGGGGGGTTCAGGAGATAGGGGAGGTTTGCGCAAATCAACCCGATTGTTTGTTAAATTATCGAAGATGAATGTTATTCGCGCCGAATATAGCACAGGGACAAAGGACTCGTCGTGTCTGCTTGATTACTTGGAAAATTCAATTAGGAATGTGCAAATGGCGTCGAATATCGTTGTTGCCGAAAACCACTATCTTTCGGTAGCCATGCAGGTCCTACTAGCCACTGATCTAATGGTAAGGGTCCGATGGTTCGCAGGACTGAAAAAGTCCGCGGAGTACAAGGGCCAACATGATAAAATTACTAAGGGTAGTTTGGACAAGGAAGCCAATTTGAAAGAGGCGAAAAATCTTCAGGAGAGGATTGTAGGTGCCTTAAGGGGCATTCAAAAAAATCTAGAATTGGTAGTGCCAGAAGCAAACAAGAATCTGCAAGAGGGTCCTGTCAAATTGATTGTGGATTGGGCAGAAGAGATTGAAAAATTGAAGCTGGAGGAGAAGAATACGGTCAATATAGACGGTGTCAAGGTTGAACTGAGTGCCTTGGGTTGCCTGTGCCACACATGCGGTGGTTTCGTTAATTGGGGTTGGAGGAGAGAAACAGATGTTGAGTATGGGTCAGAAGGCAGGGAGGAGCCAAAGCCAAAGGAGCACCTAATATTGTTGTACAAGTCCGGCAATAAGGAAAAAATTCTGCGCATCTCGCCAAAAAAAGAGGGTTTCGAGGAGTTTTACCCCTATGTCATGCCTCTAACAAGCGGCTCGTCTTCCTAGAGAAATCGATGTTTGCCATTGCGCAGATGGCTGCAAATACCATAGTTGAGGACAGGATTAATTCTATTGTTGGCTCTGAATGAATCTCACTTAGGATTATCCAGGCAAGGGAGAGTATGGAAACCAACTTTGCCTGCGCAGTGAACTTGAGTCTCTCTCTGAGGCCGATGGTACCCTCGCCGGAGATATCGCCTTCGGCCTCTAACAAGCGTCCTGCGATCGCTATCTCAAGAGGCCTTAGGATTCCGGCAGATGCGAATGTCGAAACGATGTAGCCAATGAAGAAGAGGTAGATCGAAACGAAAGCATGACCTGCAAGCATCAAAATTATCGCCATTAGAACAACCTTGTGCCCCCATACCCAGTTCTGATTGTCCATTGACTCCTTTTCCTCATCCTCATGCCACTTCTTGAAGACATACCCAGCAAGCGTTGAAATTGCCACTATCAGAGCGAGTGTATCGATGTCGCCTACGTGCAGTGAGAATATTCTCATTGAGTTAGTAATGATTAGCAACATCATTCCATATGCTCCAGTTGTAAGATTTCCAAATATGGCCTTTTCAGAGTTGAAATCAGAAGTTGATACTGCTATCGAAGACTCGAGAGCCTGCTTAGTGATCGAATCAAATGGGATAATCCATGCAACAATAGCCAGTATCGCCGCAGTCGGTGCTGCATAATCACCTGCGAGCATTACTAGAACAGCTGCGGAGCAGGTGGCGCCAACCTCCCACTTTTGGAACCTATCTATGTCGTCTTTCCTCGGCTGGCCAGTTATCCTTCGTCGTGCTTCCCTGATTCCGTGGAACGTCGACCAATAAGCCCCCTCATAACTGCCTAGTAAGATCGGCACGAGCACTACCTGAGACTCCCAACCTGGCAGAATTTGCGGAGTGAGTCCGGCCAGAACTAGTATTAGGGGCGAAAACCGATAATTTCTGACTGCCCCCTTCTCTCCTGATTTCGAACTGAATTCTGCTATAACAAATCTCAAGATTGTATAAATCAAGATATAGGACAGTAGTCCGTTCAGCCCTCTGGCATCCCAAGCACCCGCGGGTCCGACGATAAAAACAAGCACTGAAGTTGCTAATCTTACCGCCAACCTACGCAACTGCTCGGATGAAAGGGTGTTCTTATCAGGAGGAAGCATTGGCCATGGGAGATGGGTTTCAGTTAAGAGGTAGGTTATACTCAAAAAATCTGAAAAATAGTAATTTTTTGCTATCTGTTTTCACTCGTCTGATCCGCCATCGTATCCATCTATCCCGTCCCAGTCATTCGGGAGGAGGGCAAGTGCCAATCCTCCGGTCGCTGCTGC